>Ga0209475_10000246_pt1 | contig 146915 bp, 114 predicted proteins | sample tdDd471_FD_187128 | JGI IMG/M metagenome (GOLD analysis project Ga0209475, IMG submission 187128) | Marine sediment microbial communities from the Atlantic coast under amendment with organic carbon and nitrate - tdDd47.1 (SPAdes)... | ecosystem: Environmental > Aquatic > Marine > Coastal >... | reverse complement strand
CGCCGTCGTCGTAGTACCACGACCAGCGCGAGTCGCTCTGGCCGCTCCAGGGCACCTGGCGGCTGATGCGGCGGCCGAGTGCGTCGTAGGCGTAGCTCGAACGCCATGCGCCGGGCTCGCCGGTGCTTGGGATGCCGGCGCCGTTGAAGGTGAGCGTGCCCAGCTCGTAGATGGCTGCGACGCGGTTGAAGGCGTCGTACTGGTAGTAGTAGGATCCGTCGGCGACGAGGTTGCCCGCGGCGCCGTGGATGTGGGCGGTGTTGATCGGGCCGGAGCCGTCGTCGGTCTCGATGCCCGTCATCTCGTTGCGCAGATCGGTGGCGTGGTCCTGCGCGAGCACGAGCGACTCGTAGCCGTCGGCACCGCTGTTGTTCAGGTCGGCGTACTCGACGCGGCCTTGGTGGCCGTTGGTGGCGGCCGTCCAGTTGCCGAGGCGGTCGAGGCCCCAGTCGACCCTGTGCGAGTCGACTGCCGCGGAGAACTCCATGAGCCCGGTGGACAGGTTGAGCTGGCCGTGCTCGGCGGAGGTGAGGCGGCCGAGCGGGTCGTAGCCGTAGAGCCAGCTGCGGGTGTTGACCTGACCTTCCTGCTCGACGTGGGCGAACAGGCGGTTGCCGGCCGAGTCGTAGCCGTACTGGTAGCGATGGATGGTGGTCGCGCCGCTGTCGGGCGTAAAGTGCAGGTCGGTGACGCGTCCGTGACGGTCGAGCCCGGCGTAGCCACTGGTGCCGGTCGTGTCGAACGACTGCGCGAACACCTCGCCGAGGGCCCCACCGTCGTCGGCGAGCCATGAGCGTGCGACCCGTCGGGACGAACCGGAATGCCGGAAGTCCACAGCGCGGTCAGGATCGAGGGAGGTTGTGTCGGAAATGCGGGTGACGCGAGAGAGGGCATCATCGATATCGCCCGGCGCGGATCCGTACCAGAGCGTGACCGCACGCTGCTCGCTCGATTGGGCTCGCTGGGCGTAGACCATGCGCGCAAGACGGTCACGGTTGCCCGATCCGTAGCCGGCGTAGTCGCGCTCGTACTCGATCGCGGGGAGCGTCTCTTGTTTGATCAACTCGCCGTAGGACTGGTACTCGGATGCGAGGGCACCCTGGTCGTGGTAGGTGTACCGGTTGTGCGCGATGATGAGGTCGTTGGTCTCATCGAGCAGGCCGTCGTCGTTGAGGTCTTGACCGGCGATAGCGTCTTCGAGCCTTCCCTGCTCGTCGTAGGTGTAGAGGAGCAGGTCCGCCAGATCGTTGGGGGTGTAGTGTGTCCCGCCAACATCGGGGAAGAGGCCTGTTGGGTAGACGATCTCGGTTTTCACCCGCTGCGATCGGGTGTCGTAGTGGTGGATGAACTCGCGCCCGAGCCGGTCGATTCGCGAGCGGACGAGACCGTCGGTGTAGTAGGTGAACTCGAGGTCCGGACCGCCGGAGAGATCGGGCTGGCCGGTGGCCTTGTTGGGGAAATAGACCGCTGCGGGCCAGGTCTTGTTGTGGCTCCAGATCGGGTTACCGCCGCTGTTGAGCTCGCCCGTCCAGACGCGGGCGCCGAGCCCCTGTTCGCCGTTGGAGAGGGGCCCGCCCTGCTCGAGGTCGGGCCCGTCGTAGTCGACGAGCGTGACCTGGAGCGTGCCGTCGGTCGCGTCCCAGTCGGGCCGGTGGTAGCTCAGCTCACCATTTGCCCCGGTGGTGATGAGCATGCTGTGCCCGGGCAGGACCGCCGCGATCTGCTTCAGGCGGCCGTTCTCGTAGAGATACGCGGTCTGTCGCGTTTGGTTGGAGGACGACCCGGCGGCGTTCTCCTTCCAGTAGACCATGTTGCCGAGGCCGTCGTACTCGTAGGTGTTGACGCAGTAGGTGTGTTCGGTCTGTGCGCCGGGCTCGTAGGTGGTCTGGATCGCCTCGATCCACTTCTGGCCGGCTGTGTTGTAGAGGTAGCAGGTGACCGTTGCCCAGTCGGGCACGTGATCGGACTGGGAATCGCCGCGGGAGACGGTGCCCGTCTGATCAACCGTCGGCGGGTTGTTGTACATGGCGAGCGTGAACTCGGGAAGCCCGCCGGTGGGCGTGACGAACTGGTCGTCTGACGCATTGCCCGAGCCGAGGTTGGCGGTCGCGATCAGCCGACCTTCCGCGTCGAACCAGTTCCAGACTGCGCTGGCCACGCAGTTGGCCTGCCCGCCTGCTGCGGTCAGGACGGGCGCGCCGCTGGCATCGTCGTGCAATCGCTCGTAGCTCTCGACGACGATCGCGTTGCCCTCGGAGTCATAGGTCGTGTCGGTGCGTTGGATCTCGAACGGCGGGTCGTCCACGACGTTCCGCACCACACGCCGCGAGACCAGCCGGCCCATGGCGTCGTAGTTGTAGATGACCGGCGCGGTGTTGGGGGCGATCTGGATCAGCGGACGTCCGCTGCCGTCGTAATGTGTGACCGTCGCGAGGTAGGTGTCGCCGCTCGAATCCGAGACGTCGTAGCTGCGCTGTTCGAGGACGAGGCCGGCCTCGTTGTAGATGGTCTCGCTCAGTGAGAGCGGGGCCTCCTCACCGCTGAGAATCATCGGGACCAGGCCTTGCGGCAGCGTGCCGTCACCATCAATTTCGAGATCGGCCACGGAGAGCGTGCCAGACGAATCGGGCGCGGCCGGGGCGTTCTGGCCATACTCGGCGACGAGCACGACGCGGTCGAGGTTGTCGTAAAGCGTCACCTGCGTGCGGAGAGAGTCCCCGCCGATGATCATCCCGTCCGCGTCGTACTGCTCCGTGCCCGGCACGACCAGACGGTTCCACACCTCACGGAGGCGGTTGTCGTACCCGTGCCACTCGACCCAGCCCTCGTTGGGCCAGTCCCAGTTCTCGTACTGCCCGGCGGGCCGCTCCCTGAAGTGCCGGTTCATCGTGATCTGATGGATGTTCGTCGGCCCCATGCCGTAGCGGCGTTGCTCGATGAGCACGAGGTCGTCCTCGCCGGAGGTCACGTATCCCCAGAACTCGTTCTTGTCCTGAACGCCTCGGAAGATGCGCTCGGCCCGGCCAAATGGGTCGCGGTAAGTGCGTGTGATGGTGCCGTCGGGCTGGCGCTCGCGGGTGAACCCGCCGAAGTGGTCCACCTCGGCCTCAGCGGAGAGCTTCTTGCCGTCCCAACCTGTTGCTTCGACCTGGTTGGGGGTTCCCTTCGAATCGTACTTGATGTCGAGATCGACCAACTCGACGAACTCGTGGTTGTACGGGTATGTCCCGGTGCCGGCGAGCCAGTGGACCTTCTTTACCTCCGAGGGGCGGCCGCCGCCGAGGATGGTGATCTGTCCCTCGGGCGCGAGAACCGCATCGTCGTAGGTCCCGGTGTACACCGCGACGCGCTGTTCCTTGGTCCCGTCACCGACCTTCTTCGGGCGGTACGTGCGGGTCTGCCTGCCGCCCACAGCGTCAACCGGACCGTAAGGAACTTCCTTGATCCACGTGCCCCACCTCTTGTGGAGCAGCTTCGTGATGCTGTGGAGCGGTTCGCCGGTGCCCTGACGGGAACCGGGCCCGCCGAAGTTCCACGTCGTCCCCTCGTCGATCTCGACCGACCACGACGGGTAGCTCAGGCCGTTCGGCTCCGGGTCTGGGTCATCGAGCCCCGAACCGCCGTTCTGCAGATCCTCGATGCCGCCGAGCGCGGTGTTCTCTTTCAGATCGACGACCTGACGGCTGATCCTGCCGCTGTAGTCGTAGTGGGTGTAGTCGAAGTACTGAGACTCGAATCGGGTATCTCCGCCGGAACCCTCGGGCGCCTTGAGGCCGTGGGACCGCCAGAGCAGTCGGCCGCTCTCGCCTTTCACATCGCTGTAGATGTGCGTCTCGAACGGGTGGTAGTGCCCCTCGGCTGTGCCAACGCCAACCTTCATGGCGGGCCCGAGCACGGTCCGCCGCAGCAGTAGCCATTCGTCGCTGTCTTCGGGCTGCTGGTCCCCGTCGATGTCGGTCACGAAGTCATAGAACGTGTTGGTGGTGTAGGTCGGCGCCTGTCCGGCCTCGCTGTAGAACATGGACTTCACACGCAGGTCACGGCGATCATCGTGGTAAACGTGCTCCTCCAGCCAGATCGGCTCCGACGAGGATCCGTCACCGAACTGGATGCCTCGCTTGCCGATCTCGTAGTAGATGTGGTCCTGCTTGTCGTGGAAGTCCCCGTCGTTGTTCCCGTCGATGTTGGCCGTGTACTCAAAGACATTGACCAGGCCTTCTTCCTCCTGATTCTGGTTCTCCTCGGTGCCCCACGACAGTGTCTTGTGCTGCGTCAGCCGCCCGAAGTCGTCGTAGACGAACTCCTCGCTCGCTCCGGTGCGGGCGAAGCTCGTTCCTTCATCGCCGAACTCCCAGATGTGCTCGCTGAGCACCCACCCCGCCGCGTTCATCCTGATGGTGCGGCGGCGATTCGGCAGTTTCAGATACTCGCTGCCTCGCTCCGGCCATCCCAGGGCGCCTGGTATCGCTTCACTACCCGTCATGAGTTCCATGTCCGACAACGAGTCGTACTCGTCCACCACCGTCACCCAGGTGACATTCCTGAGCTGCCCGTTGCCGCCGTCGTTGACCGGGCCGACAGCGACATTGGTCTCCATCCTCGGATCATCGCGGTAGGGCGTGTGGTACACGGACCGCCGCGGCACTTCGTAGTTTTCTGCTTCGAACCAAGACCAGCACAAGTCTGTGATCTCGCCGAAGTCAGTGAGGGCGTTCTCCAGATACATGAACCGGTAGATGCGATATGCGCGCTGGTCGGCTGGATCAGAGGTGTTGGTGCCGCGGATCATGTGCACGCCCGGCACGATGAGTTTGTACTTGAATCGATCCGCGGGATAGTCTTCGCTGGAGTGACCGGAGCCGTCCGACGACAGCACGAAGTTTGCCATAAGGTCGTCGGCGAACTTGTTCGTATTGCCCGTCAGGTGTTCAAACTCCTCAAAGGTGCCGTAGATCTGGATGTCGGGGTCCACGTATTCCTGCTGCAAGCCGGGAGGCATCCTGTTCCATCGGAGCAGCACGGACGAGGCCAGATCGAGCATCGACACTGTCGGCCGTTCGGTCTCGCCTACACAGGTTCCCAGTTCGAAATCGAAACTGTCGAGCGTCGCGTAGAAGCCCTCCTGGTTGTCGCACGGTGCGAGCAGATCCGAATCCGGATGGTCACCGAGCACGAGCATGTTGACCGTCCAGGGCATAGGGTCCCATGCTGCGAGCCTCTGGAGAATGTCCGCGACCTGCGCGGGCCGGTAGATCGCCTTGAGGGTGGTCAGTTCGCTGTACTGGAGGCGATCCAGCAGCTCTCGCCGACCGAGATCCTCCTCTGATGTCATGTCCTGTGCGGTGATCGAGCGAGAGTCCCACCGGTACAGCGTGTACTCACTGTCGAGGTCCACACCGCCCTCGCCGTCGTCCTGCGCCGTGGTCGTGGTCACCTTCAGAAGGCGCGACGCCCCGCCGGGATGCGGGCATGCAAATCCGAATGCGTCGCGGTACCACGACACATCGAATGTTGTTCCTTCATCGATGTTGTCGCGGTCGAGCCGCGGATCGGGCTCGGCGTACATGTACCGCAGCTCGTAGGTCCATCCGGAGGGGATCGCTCTCGCGGCGTTGCCGATACCGGCGTTGATCTCGTCGATCGGGTCGAGAATGGTGTCGTATCCGGCGCTGGGCGGGCCGGAACCGTTGTCGTCCACGAACTGGTGGTAGTCGATCGTGCGACATACCAGGTCCGCTGCGTCGGGCAGCGCGCCCTCGTATACGTGAATGGTGTGCACCGCGGTCTGTTGGTGGTACGGGTAGACCGAGTCGAGCGCCCGGTAGCCGTCGTCGCGGAGGAAATGGTATTGCGGGAACGACCGGTGGGTGAACAGAAGCGTCCACGCCACGTCGGGCGCGGCGTCCTGATCGTCGATGATCGTTGCCGGCTGGTTGCCGAGAGGCGTGATCGGATCGAAATCCGAACCGGCGATCAAGCGTGCGTAGGCGATCTGCCCCTTCTCGTTGCACGATTGGCAGCACGCGTAACACGTGTCTCCCGAGTGCTCCCAATCGAACGCGTCTTGATCGGCCCCCGCGACCGCGTACACCCTGAAGTCGCAATAGTGCAGATCGATGCAGTTTCCGTAGCGGTCGTCGATCCGCTCGACGACGCCCCAGTAGGGAACGCCGTTTGCGCCAAGGTTCTTGTGCAGGTAGCCGGAATCGTCTCCCGCATCGCCGCGGATCGGCGTGTCGTGATCGCTGCGCGGCCAGTCGTCGCCGTTCAGGAGCGATCGCGGGTCGATATCCGGCCCTGCGTTGGGCCAATTCGCCTCATAGTCCGGATCGGGAATCATGCCGGGGAAGACGTCCTCGTACATCGCCCGGACCGTGTAGCAGACCGACTTGTTGTACAACCAGACCCGGAAGATGGTGGGCGGCTCCACCCATCCCGACCCACCCCAGTCACCGTTGTGCTCCAGAAACGCGTCGAGATGAGGCGGCGCAACGTACTCACCCTCGCCATCGAAGTCGAACGGGATGCTCTGGAAAGCATTGATGACGAAGTAACACCGCCGCGGACTGGGCTGCTGGCTGTTTCCGTCGTAGACAACCTGATCGTAGTGCGCATCAATCAGGAACAGCGGGGCTTCTCCCATCATCCAACCCTGCCCGTGCCAATCAAAATACTCGCCGGCGACCGTCGTGTAGTAGTCATCCTCCGCGAGACCGCCGAGCGAGGGTTGATTGAGCCAGTGGTCATAGCAGACAGCCTCGAAGCGCCCGGGCGGCATCTCGCTGTAGGTGCGGGTGTGCCGGTAGAGCGCACTGCCGAAGGGCAACTCCAGGTCCGTTTCCTGGATCATCGGGATGCCCGTGACCAGGTCGACACTGTCGCCGAGCATCGGGCGGGTCTGCATGGCGACCGGTCGGGTCGACATCGAAGGATTGGGCGGCACAAGTGCCGAGCCGTCCCGGTACGGGTCGAACGACGCCGGCGGCAGTGTGGGTGGTGCTGCGCCGATCTCGAGATTGATGTTCATCCCGAGCCCGCTCACGCTCTCGATGCCCCGCCCCCACCACGCGCTCAGCTGCGCGTCCGTGGCGCCGTCCCTACCAAAGGGCATGGAGTATGCGGTACCGGAAAGCCGCGGATTGAACGGGTTGTCGCAGAACTGACGGAGCTCCGTCTCCCACATCGTGCGCGGGCCCCAGCAGATCGAAGGCACGTATCCGCTGCCGACTCCGGGAGTGAGGGAAGGATTCAGACAGTCATCGGGAGAGACGCTGCCATAGAACCGGTGCCCCGCGTCGTGCGAACCCCAGAATGTCAGATCAGGCGGTGGCGCGATCTGCCCGCACGCCGTTGGCACTGTCACAAATGCTGTCGCACAAACTGCGACACCCCTGACGAAAGCACTCATGGACATTGTCAATCCCCTTCGAGTTTCGGCCGGTCCTTCGCCGACCATTCCACCATCCACTCCGAAATGCAACGAGGGCGCTCGCACGGACCACCTGCGTGACACTCGCCCTTCCGCGGCGAGCTTGGCCAAGCCTTTCGCTGCTCAATCTGACTGATGAATGCAATCGACTCCACGGACGGTCGCTGCACTGCAACCCAGACATCGCAACACCGTGGTGCACCAGTCTCATCGCAACTCGCACGATCTGCAGCTCGATTCACGCCTCCGTTGGGGACGGTGTCGCGCATCATTCGCGGCATCACGCATGTCATCGCTCGACCGAGGCAGCGCATCCGCAACGAGAGTCTGCGGCGGTGACACCCATCTATGATTCGCACAGATCGCATGGGCGACCACCATACCAGAAGTTCCTCAGGATGTGAAGTCGGGCGGCGCACTAATCTTCATTACAACACAGAACTTGCGATGCTTGATCTGCGCGGGCATCGTCGCGCACTGTCAACCCAGCGTCGTGATGTCTAGAACCCCTCAATGCAACACCCCTGCGTCCTGAATGTCGCAAACCCCTACATCTATTATGCATGCAATGTCGCGATTCCCTATGTCGGTTGCAACGTCCTGCAAAGCACGGCCTTGCGAGCCTGCGAACGAACAGCCGACTGCTCACCCAATCACGGTTCCGCACGATGACGCCGAGCTCTGCCGCGCCGAACGCTGCCAGCACAACCGGATCGAGGCGACCTTGTCGCCGATCCAGGGTTCGCCTGTTCCGCTGGAGGACCGCTCAGCTCTTCTCGGGCCGATGGATTCCCCTCACGCCCGAACGCGGCCGCGGTCGCTCTCTCGAGTCACTCGTACGGAAGCGCTTCGCGCCCATTGCACCCAGCGCCCGAGCAGCGGGCGGATCACCCATCGATCCGGCGTGAGTCAGACAGCATCGGCGATGAGAGCCGCTGACCGGCCCAATCGGTGAATGCGGGCACGCGGTGGCCAATCTGGAGGGAGGTCGGCGGCAGAGAGCCGCGGGCAGTCAAAAACCGCCCTGTCGGGGTCTCATCCGCACCCCAGCCTGCCAAAGCCACCTGCGAGACTCGAACTCGCGACCTGAGCTTTACGAAAGCTCCGCTCTACCAACTGAGCTAAGGTGGCATCTGCCCGGGCACAAGGCTCCGGGGCTGGCCCCGTGGCGGTCCGGGGGCAGCCCCGTAGTATCTGCCGCCGCGGGCGGGGAGTCTAGCGGGGGTGGGCTGGCGTTCTGGAGGGGCGAGTCTCGCCCGGCGGGCCGGACGAGGGGCGTTGGGGCACTCACCAGGGGTTCTTGACGTGGCAGGCCCGGCCTGTCGTCTCGATGTAGTCCTGGTGGTAGTCCTCAGCCGCGTAGAACCGTTCGGCGGGCTCGATCTCGGTCACGATCGGCCTGTCGAAACGGCCGTCGGCCTGCAGCTTCTGGGCGTACGCCCGAGCCGCGGCCAGTTGGGCCTCGCTGGTGGTGTAGATGCCGGACCGGTACTGGCTGCCCACGTCCGGGCCCTGCCGGTTGAGCTGGGTCGGGTCGTGCATGTCGAAGAACGCCTGCAGCAGCCGCTCATAGCTGATTGTCTTGGGGTCGAACACCACCATCACCGCCTCGGCGTGGCCGGTGTCCTTGTAGCTCACGTCCTTGTAGGTGGGGTTCTCGGTCTTGCCCTGCATGTAGCCGCTGATGGCGTTGATGACGCCCTCGCCCTTCTGGAAGTAGTGCTCGATGCCCCAGAAGCAGCCGCCGGCGAAGTAGGCCGTCTCGGTCTCGACGGGCATGCTCTGCGGCGGGCGGTCCTCGCCGTTCTCGTAGAACGTCAGCGAGGCCGAGTTCAGGCAGAACCGCATGCCCGTCGGCTCCGGCCCGTCGTCGAAGACGTGCCCGAGGTGGGCGGTGCACCGGGCGCACTCGATCTCGATGCGGACCATCCCCAGCGAACGGTCCTCCTTGCCGACGACGTGCTCGCGGTCGAACGTGGTGTAGAAGCTCGGCCAGCCGGAGCCGGACGTGAACTTGTGCTCGCTGGTAAAGAGCGGCAGGCCACAGACCACGCAGCAGTAGACGCCGTCAGTCTTGTTGTCGAGCAGCGTGCCGCAGAAGGCGGGCTCGGTGCCGGCCTTCTGGGTGATGCGGTAGGTCTCTTCGTCGAGGACACTGGCAAGCCGTTCGACCTCGTCTCGCGGCAGCGGGGTGACGTCGTAGGCGGACTTGGAGTACTTCTTGGCGGCTGTGTGGGCGGTCACGTCGGGATCATCCTCTGGGTCATTGGCTGAGGCTTGGGCGGATTGGGCGGCGGCGGGGCGGGAAGCGTTCAAGCTCCCCGGCCGTTCGGGCTGGGTGGACGCGGGCTGCAGCACGAAGGTGCTCTGCGGCCCGGCGATCGTGGCCCGGATCGGAAGGATGCCGATCGCGGCCAATACCCCCACCGTCAGCAGGCCGCCGCCGACCAGACCGATGACAAACTGTGTGATTCGCATGGAAAGTGAACGTGTGAGCATGGCGGTCTATTCGGTCATCAGGCAGGGATCGGATTCGGAGCGACCGGATGATAGGGGTTCGACAGGGCCCATCGACCTCCCCCACCGCCCCAACCGGCCCCAAAGACGCTGCGAGCCGGGATGAATCTCGAATCACCCACGCGTCAGCACCGCCTCATCCCCGGGGGCCAATATCCCTGTGTCGGGAGGCAAGAACGTCACCGCAACAACACCCGGCAGAAAGGAACGCGTCATGAACACCGATCAACTCAAAGGCAACTGGAAGCAGTTTCGCGGCAAGGTGCAGGAGCAGTGGGGCAAGCTGACCAACGACGACCTCGACGTCATCGAGGGCCGCGCCGATCAGCTCGCCGGCAAGATTCAGGAGCGCTACGGCAAGAGCCGCGAAGAGGCCGAGAAGGAAGTCGAATCCTTCTGTCGCACCTGCAGCTGCTAGCGGCTCTGACAGCCCGCCCCGGTCCCGACGCTGTGACCAAGGCGGCAGGTCGATCCCTCATCTGAGACCCCCTTCGAGCGGTCGGTCGCTGTGGCAACACGCGGCCGGCCGCTCTTTCTGCCGTTGGTACTGAATCAGGGCTGGACAGGCGTTCTTGGTCATCAGGGATACGGGTGGACGCAGGGCTCTTTGGTCCGAGCTTGGGCGGTTTTGACGGTCTCCACGATCCGCCGGAAGGGCTAAGTGCCTTCCCGGGGCCGCCCGGGGCTTTCCCGAAAATTCTTTTTTTCGATTTGCTTGACTTTGCCAAAACCCCAATACCGTTCTCTATCAGGTCGAGCATTCCGCCGGCCTCGCATATCAAGGAGACTCCCGTGTTCGCCCGTCACAATTCGCTCCGCATCGTTGCCCTGACGCTTCTTGTCGGTAGCTCGATCGCGAACGCTGAGGTCGTTCAGTTCCGAAGCGGCCAGACGGGAGGCGTCCCCGGGACTCCAGGCTCACTCGACGACATCGTCACCGTCAACCCGTGGGGCAACCCCGGCGGCGCTCCGGTGCTCGGCTCACCCTTCCTCGTGACCGACTTCATCGCGACCAACGGCGGCCCCTCAGCCGTCGTGATCCAGCCGGTCGCGCCGTGGATGGGTGGCGTGACCGCCCCGCTCTCCGATCCCAAGGCACGCTGGATCAACTTCGCCGCCGACGCCCAGGGTTTCGGCACGGCCGGCTCGGTGCTCTACGCCATCCCGTTCTGGATCAACACCGTCAACATCACCAGCGCCATCATCACCTTTGAAGGCGGCGCCGACGACATGCTGGGCGACTGGTTCTACGGTGGCCCCAACCCCGACGGGTTCTACGTCAACGGCCTCAACACCGGCTACCAGTACGTCGGGTTCAACTTCGGTGCGCCGACAACCCACACACAGAACATCACCGGCATGGTGAACACCGGCCAGAACTACCTGTACTACTACCAGCGTGACGCGGGCTTCGGCGTCAGCGGCATCATCTTCAGCGGCACGATCGATGTTCTCCCCACCCCCGCCACGGCGTCGCTGCTCGGTGCCGCGGGCCTGGTGTGCCTCCGCCGCAGACGGTAAACGGAACCACCGCTCGGGCGAGGCTCTCGCCGGAGCATGACAGCACATTGATCGCGGCCCGGCGAGACCACTCGCCGGGCCGCCTGCGACTGAGTGAGATCCTCGGAGAGCAGAGGCGCGACCCGCCCTTGCCCCTCCGGGGATTTGTCTTCTTTTCAGCGTTGCGGCCGGCGGCGTTCCGCGAGCGCGTCATCCATCAAACCACATGCAGAAGCTGAATCCGCCTTCCGTCCGCAGCACCCCCACCACCACCGCACACCGCAACATGTAGTGCGTCACCGAGCGCCAGGCTCGATTTGCATATTTGGCCCGGCCTCTCGCCCATCGCGTGTAGGCTGCGGGGTGCTGGACACTCGTCGGGTCGATCCCGCGCTCGGGGTCGCAATCCACAAAGGAGACATCATGAACACGAACCCCCGCACGACTCTCGCGCTCGCTGCCGGTCTGGTGGTCTCTCTCACCGCCGCAGGAGCTGCGGCCGACAGCCTCTGCACACTCGTCAAGGGGCTCCGCGGCTCGTGCAAGGACAACGGGTGCGCCAAGAGCGGGCAGAACCGTTTCTGCGTGCCCGAGCGGCTCGGCCGGCTGGTGATCGACTGCCACTGCCGCACGCGCGGCGGCCGGTCCAACGCCGCGGGGGCCAACCTGGAGATCGACAGCGGGACCTACCAGTTCGACGGCACGGCGATCTTCTTCCCACCGATGCTCATCACCGACACCTACGACTACGACTCCGGCACGCAGAACCCGTTCGACCCGGGGGTCGGGTCGCAGGTCATCCTGCCGCCGCTCATCTTCGCCGGGCTCAAGACCTACGACGACGGGCAGATCCTCTTCGACTACTACGCCTTCGAGAACGTCGGCGGCGGGCCGGTCGAGATCCAGTTCCGCAACGTGCCGATTTTCGGCGCGCAGTTTCAAGAGCTCGCCTTCATCCCGACCTCCAACTCCTGGGTCGTGATGCTGGACACCGACCACTTCTACGACAACATCGGCGGCTCGGACGCGCTCGACCAGATCGAGGCGATGGACCAGAGCGAGCCGCTGCTCGGCCCCTCGCTGGTGCTGGCCGCGGCAGACGACGCATTCCAACAGACCAACGGCTTCACGACGCCGCACCAGGGCCAGCTCGGCCCCTCGGTCTTCGGGATCGACATCGTCTTCTGGTGCCCGGGCGACTGGAACAACGACGGCACGGTCAACACTCTCGATGTGCTGGCGTTCCTGAACGACTGGGCCGCCCAGGACCCCGGCGCCGACATCAACGGCGACGGCACGGTGAACACGCAGGACGTGCTGGCGTTTCTGAACTCGTGGAACTCGGGCTGCTAGGGCGGCTGCGAGGAAACTCGCCGCCCGTCAGAGCCCGAAGCGCGAGCGAGGAGCCTTTCGTGCAGCCTGCAAGCGGGCTCCGGGCATCAGGCACTTGCCGGGGAGGGAGGCCCAACGCGCCAGCGTGGGCTTGGTCCCGCGAAAGGCAGGAACGCGGAGGACGCAGAGGAGACGCGGAGGACGCGGAGGGGGGCGGGTGAGGTTGAACGAAGAGGCACAGCGGGCACAGAGAGAAAGCAGAATGGGAAAGATCTGTGCCACGGGTGCCCAGCAATGCCGTATCCCTCCTCCCTGCAATCCTCAATCCGGCATTTCGGTCTGATACTGCTCCGCGAGCATTAGGCTGTGTATGCCGTTCACTGTCAGCTGAATCAGCTCCTTCAAGTGCGTGACATCTTTGGACGTCCACTTTCGGATGTAGTGCAGTTCGTCATTGCCCAACCACGCCGCACGCTTTGCGCAGGCCCGAACCAGATTGTCTTCAAACCGCTCAAGAATGGTCTTCATAAGCCACTCTCGCTCAATGTCATCCCGTTCATTTGGGGTCCGCGATACGCAGTAGTCCTTGATCAAGAACTCCAACGCTTTTCGATAGCCACCACCCGCGATGTGTGTCATCTCCAGAGCCTGCGCCCGTTCGGCTTGTGCGAAGATCTGTACAAAATTCTTGGACACCGATTCAATTTCTTTCGGAAACGAAGGGGCCATTACCTTCCATGGAGCAGTACGGCGCAACTCGGTCATTCCGTGCGACGTGCGAAAGTCGTGCAAATAGGTCGCGATGAACATCCTTCCGCACTCATTGCGAGGACATGAATACGCGACATCGACGATTGAACCGTCGGTTGATGGCTCACCTGTTGCTACCGCGAAGACTGGCTTGATAGGTGCTATTGCATGGTGGCAAATTGGGCACTCGTCGGGCAGTCGATCGAGAACCACTTCGCAGTCACCATTAGTCACAGTCCGAATATTCTGGACCCGTAGTCCCATTTCCAGCCTCCAGTTGTATCAACTCCTTCAACGGCAAGCGGCATCAAGACACCCGCCCCGTGCCACCAAGGCGTGGCTGCTCTGAGCCACTCCTTGGTGCCTCCTCAGCACCCGTCCCCCACACACCAAGATCCCAAAGCCGATCTTGGTGGCACGGTCGGAACGCCTGAGTGCCCGACTTCCTGACCTGCGCGTTCCGCCACCTGCTTCTCACCGCCATCGGGCATCGTCTTCTGCGACTGCCACCCCCAAGCTCGCAAGAGCCTCTTTCCATTCGTCGTAGGTTCCGTACTCCATGACCCTTCGCGACTCACCACGCAGGATAAAGAACAGGTGCAACGCAGACTGGGTTGGATCAACACTCTTCAAGTCGCCGATCACGAGATCGCCCTCCACCGTGTAGTCTTCAACGTAGTTGCGTTGAAACGCCGCAGGTACAAGAATCTCGACGTTTCCGTAGCTATCGGGCACTCCGATGAATCGACCGGCACTCGACTCATCAACCACGAGCCCGGCAGGAAGCGCCGTTTCCTTCCGATTGCAGCCAGACAGAGCTAGCGATGCGATTCCGCCGCCAATGAGCGTCATCCGCATTAGTCTGTCGTATCGGAGCGAGGTCCAGCTTGCCCGCGCCGACTTTCGCATTGCCTGCATCCTACCTCTCTTCGCGTCCGCCGCGTTCTGCGTCCCCGCTAAAGGCTCCTCGCTCGCGCTTCGGGCTCTGTGCTTTGCGTCCTCTGCGTTCCTCTCCGCGGCCTCTGCGTTCTGCCTTACTCGTACAGGAACTCACTATTCACCCGCACCGCCCCCTCCCCCACGCACACCGCCGCGTGGCCGCCCTTGAGGATGCTCGCCGTGCCGTACGCCCCGTCCTTGCGCACGGCGTAGAAGGTCACGCTGAACCGCGGCCGCTTGTTCTCATCGAACATCCGCGGCTCGCGGGTGCGGTCCACGATCCGCTTGCACGCGGCCAGGCACGCCTCGGTCGGGCTCATGCCGTTGGCCATCGCCTCGACGATCCAGAACGAGCCGAGGGTCTGGATGACGCTCTCGCCCCGGCCGGTCGCCCCGGCCGAGCCGACGGCGTTGTCGCAGTAAAGCCCCGCGCCGATCAGCGGTGAGTCGCCCACGCGGCCGGGCAGCTTCCAGCTCAGGCCGCTGGTGGTGGTGCAGCAGCCGACGTCCTGGTCGGCGTTGGTCGCCGAGCAGTGGATGGTGCCGTAGGTGTGGGGGTTGCCGAAGGGGTCGAAGGAGATGTGGTCGTTTGGCGGGCTGGAAAGCCCGCCCCCTTTTCCCCTCGCTTGCGCGAGGGGCTCTATGGAAGTGCTCCCCTTTCCCCTCGCTTGCGCGAGGGGCTCTATGGAACCGGTGCCGCGGTCGCTCTGGCGCCAGGGCTCGGGGAAGTTGATGATCTGGTCCTGATCGAGCCACTTGTCGCCGTCGTTGAGGTTGGCCCGCCAGCGCTTCCAGGCGTTGCGTGATTTCTCGGTGTTGAGGTCTTCCTCTTTGAAGCCCATACGGACGGCGAAGCGCGTGGCCCCCTCGCCGACGAGCATGACGTGGTCGGTGCGGCGGAGGACCTCGAGCGCGACGCTGGCCGGGTTCTTGATGTTCTCGATGCACCCGACCGAGCCGGCCTTGTGCAGCGGCCCGTCCATGCAGGCCGCGTCGAGCTGGATGACGCCGTCCTCGTTGGGCAGGCCGCCGTAGCCGACGGACATGTCGTTGGGGTCGTCCTCGACCAGCTTGACCCCCCGCACGCAGCACTCGACGGGGCGGCCGCCCTTGGACATGAGGTCGAAGGCGAGTTGGACGGTCTGTCGGCCGTTGCCCGAGGCGATGACGCACGGGCCGCGGTGGTCGTCGCCGGGGGCGAGGGGGCGGGGGGAGGGCAAAGGCAGCCCGGTGCTGACGCTTGGGGCTCTTCCCGAGGCGCCGGCGGCACCGGCGGCGGAGACCGCGGCCGCGGCGAGGAAGCCGCGACGGTCGAGATGGGAGGGGACAGCAGACGGCCGGTTGGGTGTGGTGCTCATGCCCACAGTGTGCCAGAAAGCGGCGGCCGCGTCACGCCCGGTTGCGGTGAGGATCTGTCCCGGGCCGGGCCTCACCGCCTCAGGGCTCGGTCGTGAGCGTGACGGGCAGGGTGTAGGTGTACGACTCGCCCCCCATGAGGCCGATGAGGCCCGAGCGGGCGTACCGCGTCTCGACGGTCAGCATGCCGGCCGCCCCGCCCGCGGGCGGCTGGGCCCCCTCGACCAGCGGCAGGCTGATATCCAGCAGCACGCTGGTGCCGGGGTCGATCTGGCGGTCGCCCTGCCAGTCGCCCGCGGCCAGGGCCCGCTCGTTGTGCCGCAGCGTGATCGAGAGCTTCCGGAGCCACAGCGGGGCGTCGGTCGGGTTGATCGCGAGGATCTCGACCCGGGCGTTGTCGTCGGTGGTGGCCGGGCCGGAGAGCGTCGGCAGATGCGCGACGTTGGCACGGAGGACCGGCCGCGGGAGGTGGAAGCCGCCGGCACCGCCGGTTCCGGACCCTCCGGAACTGGTGCAGCCGGCGAAGCACAGGAGACCCGCGGCGGTCAATCCCGCCATGAGACCGATGAGGGCGCGATGAAGCATGTGTGAAGCGTATCACACCGCGCGGGGCTCCAATACTACTGGTGTGAGGAGCGAGCAACCCATCCGAAACGCCGCGAAGAAAGCGGCGAAAAAGGCCCGCGGAGCGTTGCAGTTCGGCGTGCACCGGCTGCCGGGCATGGTGGCGGGCTCGGTGCGCGAGGCGCGGCGGGGCGGGGTGGTGCCGGGGGCATCGACGATCGCCAGCGGGCAGGACCTGCGAGAGCTGCTCCAGGTGCGCTACGGCGCGGCGTGGCTGGGGCACGGCAGCGCGCTGGTGCGGCAGGGCGGGATGACGATTCTCGTGGACCCGGTGCTCAGCCACCGCATCGGGCCGCGGATCGGCGGACGGACGATCGGCCCGGCCCGGCTGGAGGCGGCGCCCGCCCCGAGCGACGAGCTGCCGCCGATCGACCTCGTGCTGATCTCGCACGCGCACTACGACCACCTCGACCGGCCGACGCTCGAGCAGCTCGCGGCCTCGGGCACGACGGTGGTCACCTCACGCCGCACACGCCGGCTCATCCCCCGCGGCTTCCGGCGGGTGATCGAGCTGGGGCTCGACGATCAGCTGGAGATCGGCGGCGTGCGGCTCTCGGCGCTGCGGCCGGAGCACTGGGGAGGTCGCACGGCGGTGGACGTCGCCCGCGGGTGCAACAGCTACCTGATCGAGAGCGACGAACACCGCACACTCGCGCCGGGCGACACGGCCCTGACCAGCGAGTTCGATGCGCTGGGCTCGGTCGATCTTGCGGTCTTCGGCATCGGTGCCTACGAGCCGAGCGAGCACCACCACGCGACCCCCGAGCAGGTGTGGCGGATGTTTACCGCGATGCCGGGGGGCGTGCTGCTGCCGGTACACCACTCGACGTTTGAGATCTCGGCCGAGCACGTGGACGAACCGATGCAGCGTCTGCTCGCGGCGGCGGGCAACGACGCGGCGAGAATCGCGGCCGTGAAGCCGGGGGAGCTGTGGCTGCCGGGCGATGACTAGTCCGCCGGCTCAGGGCTGGGTCACACGCTTCCAGTTGTCGGTCCGGAAGGGCGACGCGGGCAGGCCCGCGCCGTTGAAGAGGTTGGGCTCGTCGTCATCGTCCCAGCCGTATCGCGCGGCGACCGGCTTGGCGATGCCGTAGGCCGAGAGGATGACAGAGTCGCCCTCGATCGTCGCGCCCGCCGCCCGCCAGACCTTGTCCTCACCGGCGATCTCGAAGCCCTTGAGCGCGCCGCCGCGAGCGTTCAGCCCCGCGGCGTGGTCGAAACGAATGATGATCTGGCTGCCGGAGGCGACCACATCGCGGTAGAGCGGGCCGGAGTACTCGATGCCGGTCTCGCCGTAGGTCTTGGCCCGGGCCCAGAGCGCCAGCCGGTGGCCGACATCCTGCTTGTTGCGCGGGTGGATGTCACGAGGGTTGCCGATGTCCATCGTCACGGCCATGCCGGTGTTGGGCAGCCCGAGCGCCATGAGCTGCGCCTCGCGGAGTTCGGCCGTCTGGCCGTTGTCGCCGCCGTAGGTGAAGGGCGCGATCTGCACGAAGTAGAACGGGAACTCGGTACCCCACTTGGCGCGCCAGTCCTGGATCATCGCCTTGAACAGATCGCGGTAGGTGTACGCCGCTCCCCGGTTGCTCTCGCCCTGGTACCAGATCGCCCCGCGGATGGCGAACGGTTTGACCGGCGCGATCATGCCGTTGTAGAGGGCCGTCGGTGTGCCGGCGGTCATGCCGCGCCGCTGCGGCTGCGGCGGGATGTCGCTGGCCGAGGCCCCCTTCTGATACGACCACTGGCCGGCCAGCGAGACCGTCTCGCTCTCGGAGTGGCCCTTGGGCGCGATGAACATCTGCGCCGGGTTGCCGTGCATGCCCCCGCCGCCGCCGGTGTCGAGCACGCTCACCGCCACGACCGCGGGGCCGGCCTTCACCAGCTTGGCCGGAACGGTGTACCGCCGCGGCGAGTTCCACTGGTTCACGCCGCGGGTCTCGCCCACGCTCACGCCGTTGAAGAACGTCTCGTCCTGATCGTCCACCGGGCCGAGCTCGAGCGTGAGCTCGCGGCCGGCCCATGCCTCGGGGATCTCCACCGTCTTGCGGCACCAGACCGTGCCGTCGAAGTTGGCCAGGTCGGGCGACGACCAGTTGGCCGGCTGCTCGACCGTCTTCCAACCGGAGGCGTCGAAGTCGGTCTTGGTCCAGTTGAGCTGCTCGCTCTTGGCGAACTTGGCCTTCCACGCGGCGAGTTCGCTCTGGTACTGCTGCTCGAGCGCGTCGGCGTCCTCACGGAGCATGCGCATCAGCTCGAGGCCCGGCTTGTATTGCGGGAATGACGCGAGCCCCTCGACGCTGGTCCACGACTCGGCCGGGGTGCCCCCCCACTCCGACCCGATCAGCCCGACGGGGACGCTCAAACTCGCGCGCAAGTCTCGCCCGAAGAAGTAGGCGACCGCGCTGAAGCTCCGCACCGTCTCGGGCGAGCACTCGACCCACTGCCCCGTGCAGTCGTCCTGCGGCGCGGGAGCGATGGCGTTCTGCACCAAGAACAGCCGGATTTTTTCGTCGGTCGCGGCGGCGATCTCGGCCTCGGCGTTGTCCGTCGCGCGCATCGGCCATTCCATGTTCGACTGGCCCGACGCCAGCCACACCTCGCCGACGAGAACGTTGGTGAGCTCCAGCGCGTTCTTGCCGCTGACGGCGATGGAGTAGGGACCGCCGGCCTCCGGCGTAGTGATGGTGCAGGTCCACTTGCCCGACTCGTCGGCCGTCGCCTGCACCGCGGCTGCACCCGGCCAGTCCGGGGTGAGGGTGACGAGTTCGCCCGGATCGGCCCATCCCCAGAAGGGCGCTTCGGTCTCGGACTGCACGACCATGTTGGAGCCGATGATTGCTGGCAGCCGCACATCGGCGCTGGCGGTGAACGCCGTCGCGAGAGAGAGCAGCGTCGCAACGCAGTTTCGGCGGGTGTGAGAGCGGGACACGGTCGTACGCATGGTGTTCTCCTCGCCCGCTGTTGTCGGCGGGGATGGCAGAATACCACGAGTTGTCCGCGCACGAAGCCACACGCGAACGCCGCAGAGCCGATCGGTGCTCATGCCGTGGTCAGCCCCGGGAGAGCTCCTGCACGAGCTTCGCGAAGGCCTCCACATCGCGGGATGCCAGCACGCGACTGACGGTCGCGGCTTTAGCCGGGCTCTTGGCCAGTGCGGTCTCGATCCGCTTCCAGATACGGTCCTTGGCCTTTGCCTCCGCGAGATAGAGCTCGGAGACGAGTTCCTGGAGCTTGTTGAGCGTGATCGTGTCGAGGTTCTCGTAGTAGCGATTGACGATCCGCCGTTGCGATGCGCTGAGATCGGGGCGTTTGGCCATGAAGATGCTCCTGAAGGGTGCCGACGGGGTGATTCTTGGACCCTCGGGTGGGCCGCGAGCGTTCCGGACGAGATATTGACGAACCCACGACGGGCGAGGCTCACCGGCGCATCTCCGATTCTGACCGAGAGCCGGGCAACACGACGCGGACAGCGTCGTTGCACAGTCTGGAGCCGCAGAATGGCGGACGCCACCCACGCCGGCAGAAGGAGGCACAGGATGCCAGCACTCACAGCGGGCCTTGCGTTCAAGACACTGGGCATCGTCGCGGCGGGAGTGGTGATCGCCGGATCGCACTTTGGCTCGAGCCTGAGCCACACGTACGCCGAGCGCGGCGCGGAACTGCTCGGCACCAGTGTCCGCAACGTCGCGCGAGCGCTGCCCCACGCGGCGGCGATTCTCGGGATCGGGCTCGACACCGCGGCCGAGGCCACCGATGTGGCGGTCGCCCCGCTCCGGCCCAGCGCACCGTTCCGATCGGCGGGGCTTGCAACGCCCCTGCCGGACGGCCAAGCCTTCGCGAAGCTCGATCATTTGCCGTTCGGCGTCGGTGACGCACGGCAGGCGGAGTCAGTCCGCTGGCAGGTCGCCGAGGCGCTGGAGTTCGGTGCGGAGGGGCCCAAGGAAATCGCGATAGTGTGCCGCGCGCCCGAGCGAGCTGGTGTAGAGGCCCCGCGCGACCTGATCCGTGCTCGCCGTCCGAGCGACCGGAGCCGCACGGTCGAACTGGAGGCACGCCTCATTGAACGGCAGCCCGCAGAACTCGAGAAGGCGACGGACCGTTGGCTCCGGCTCCGCGACGAGCGTCTCATACTCGAGCTCGATTGCCCGTAAATCGAGCGTGGCCCGCCAGTGCCGCATGAGACGTTCGCTGTCGTGGGCGTAGCGCGCGAGCGTGCCCAGATCGGCGCAATAGCTGTTGTCGTTGAACGGCTGCATGAAGCACGAGAGACAGGTGTCCATGGGGTCACGCCGGCACCAGACCACACGGGCCTCGGGCAACGCAAGTTGCATCAGCCCGAGCAGCTTCAGATTCGCGGGCATCTTGTCGGTCAACAGCCCGCCGCTGCCGCGGAGCGGAGCGATCGCGTCGAGATAGTGCCGTGATGCATCGGCGACTGCTTCAGTCGAGCAGGCCGCCAGATCGGTCACGATACCGAATCGCCGCGCAGGTTCGGCATCAACCAGCACCGCAGCTTCACGCAGGTGCGGCAGTTCACCACCGGCCACCACGCGCGGGTGCGATGCGAGAATCCGCTCGACGAGCGTCGTGCCCGAACGGCGCATGCCCACGATGAAGACGAGCCCCGCCCCCGCGCCCTCGGCCCTCGGTGCAGCAGCAACCGCGTCGCGCGACCACTCGGCCACCACCCGGTCGATCGCCGCCGACTGGCCCTCGATGTCGTAGAGACGGGTCTCGAGACTGTTCGCCCGTGCAAACGCCCCGAACGCCTCCTCGTACCGGCCCAACCCGTCGAGCACCGCGCCGAGTTCGAACAGCAGCGGCTGCAGACTCACCGGCGGGATGTCTTCCCGCGCCGCCACCCGCTGGAGCGGCTCGAGAGCCTCGTCCGCCCGATCCAGGAACCGGCACACCCTCCCGAACTGGGCGAGCAGGCTCGGGCGGTCCGCCCCGCGGGTCACCATCGGCTGCAGCAGATCGAACGCCTCCTGATGCTCGCGACGGGTTGCGAGAATCTCGGCCAGATTCGCCAGCACGACCTGCGAGGCCGGCACCCGGCGGTGCGCTTCGCGCAGCACCCGCAGGGCCTCGTCCAGCTCTCCCCTGCCGCGGTGCACCAGCGAAAGCGTGACGGACCACGCCGGTGACGCGCCGGGCGCGATGCGCATCGCGGCACGGATGTCGGCCTCCGCCTCGTCGTACCGGCGCATCCGCACCCGGGCCGACGCCCGCGCGGCCAGCGCGTGCGGCGATCGGGGCGCCCTGCCCAGCGCCTGCGACGCGAGCACCTCGGCCTGCTCAAACCGACCTTCGCTCAGTGCGCGGAGCGCCTCCTGGGTGAGGGGATCGGGGGGCATCAGGCTGGTGGGACGCTTCTTGGCCACGCCCAAGACGATAGCGGCCGACCGGGGAAGCCGGTCGGCCGCTGGAGAATCAGGATGGAACCGCCGCGATCAGCTGTCCGAGGCGAGGTCCGCTGTGGACTCCGACAGCGAAACGTCCCGCACTTCGACCTGCGGCATGCCGACGGGGTCGGCACGGTCGGCCCCGAGCGCCTCGGCCGCGGCCGAAGCCTCGGCGAGCATCGCCTCTGTGTCGTCGGCCGTCGCGACCGGCGGCTCGACCAGGTACTTGACGCGGATGTTCTGGTAGTGACGGAAGCCGGTGCCAGCCGGGATGAGGTGACCCAGCAGCACGTTTTCCTTGAGGCCGATGAGCTCGTCCTCGGCTCCCCGCAGGGCGGCCTCGGTCAGCACCTTGGTGCTCTCCTGGAACGACGCACCCGAGAGGAACGAATCGCTTGAGAGCGCGGCCTTGGTGATACCCAGCAGCAGCGTGCGGCCGGACGCGGGGCGGCCCTTGCGGCCCTTGGCCGGTTCCTTGCCCTCGGCCTCGGCCCGAGCGTTGGCCTCACGGACCTCGTCCCGAGGGTAGAGCTCGCCGACGCGGAGGTCGGTGTCGCCCGCCTCGGTCACGCGGACCATCGACAGCACGCCGTTGTTCTTCTGGCGGAAGTTGAAGCGGTCCACCACTTCCTGCGGCAGCAGGTCGGTATCGCCGGGGTTCTCGACCTTGATCTTGCGGAGCATCTGGCTGAGGATCAGCTCGATGTGCTTGTCGTTGATACCCACGCCCTGCGCGCGGTAGACGTTCTGCACCTCGTCGAGCATGTAGGCCCAGAGCGCCTCCTCACCCTTGATCCGCAGAATGTCGTGCGGCACGAGCGGGCCTTCGCAGAGCGGGTCGCCCGCCTGCACAAAGTCGCCGGTGTGCACGAGCAGAGGCTTGTCGCTCGGGATGTGGTGGTCCTTCTCGATCCCCGAGTCGGAGATCACGCGGACGGTCATCTTGCCCTTGCGCTTGTCGGAGTGGATCTCGACGCGGCCCGAGATCTCGCCCATGATCGCCGGGTCCTTCGGCTTGCGGGCCTCGAAGATCTCGGTCACGCGGGGCAGACCACCGACGATGTCGGCCGAGCCGGCCGCGGCACGGGGCTGACGGGCGAGCATCTTGCCCGCAACGACTTCCTCGCCGTCCTCAACCTCGATACGCGCCTTGGCGGGCAGGTAGTGGAAGTCGAGGATGTTGCCATCGGCATCGACGATGTTGAGCTGCGGACGCAGGTCGCCCTTGTGCTCGATGACGACCTTGGCCTTGCGGCCCTGGCCGGCGTCCTCGTCGCGGTAGGTCTGGCCGAGTTCGATGTCGACGTAGCGGACCGTACCGGCCTTCTCGGCGAGAGTCGGCATGCGGTGCGGGTCCCACTTGACCAGCGACATGCCCTTCTTGACCTCGTCGCCCGCCTTGTAGTAGAGGTAGGAGCCATACGGGGCCTTGTACTTCTCGAGCTCGCGGCCCTTCTCGTCGAGGATCGCGATCTCGGCGTTGCGCTTGAGCACGACGTGCGCCTCGTTGCCGTCGTCGTCGATGACGGGCACCTCGGAGCAGTCACGCAGTTCGAGCGTGCCGGAGTTGCCGGCCCGGTACTCGGTCTCCTGCGTGGTGCGGTGGCCGATACCGCCGGTGTGGAAGGTACGCATCGTCAGCTGCGTGCCCGGCTCACCGATGGACTGGGCCGCGATGATGCCCACCGCGAGGCCCTCTTCCACGAAGCGGCCCGTGGACATGTCCATGCCGTAGTCGAGCATGGAGCAGCCCGACCGGCTCTCGCTGGTCAGCGGCGAACGGACCATCACCGAGTCGATGCCCAACTCTTCGACGCGGGCGGCCGCCTCGGGAGTGACCATCTCGTTCTGCCCCACGATGACCTCGTCGGTGATCGGGTTGACAATCGCGTTCACGCTCACGCGGCCGACGATCTGCTCGCTCAGCGGCACGTCGATCTCTTCGCCCTTGTAGATGGCACGCTTGACGATGCCGCGCTTCGAGCCGCAGTCGTACTCGCCGATGATCACCGACTGCGCGATGTCGCACAGCTTGCGGGTGAGGTATCCCGAGTCGGCGGTCTTGAGGGCCGTATCGGCCAGACCCTTGCGGGCACCGTGTGTCGAGGAGAAGTACTCGAGGATGCTCAGACCCTCGCGGAAGTTCGCGCGGATGGGGGTCTCGATGATCTCGCCCGAGGGCTTGGCCATCAGGCCTCGCATGCCGGCGAGCTGCATCATCTGGCTGACGTTGCCGCGGGCGCCCGAGTCGGACATGAGGTACACCGGGTTGAGGAAGAAGTTGCCTTCCTTCTTCTCGATGCTGGTGTAGTTGCCGTCCGCGTCGCGACGGTCGTTCTTGAGCGTCTCGATGAGCTTCTTGGTCACCTGCTCGCGGCAGTGCGACCAGATGTCGAGCAGCTGGTTGTAGCGTTCGCGCTCGGTGATGATGCCGCGGTCGTAGTTCTTCTCGACGCGCTCCACCTTCTTCTGCGCCTCGGCGAGCATCGCGGGCTTGGAATCGGGCACGCGCATGTCGTTGACACCGAACGAGAGCCCGGCGAGCGTGGACTGCTTGAACCCGATCGCCTTCATGTCGTCGAGCAGGTTGATCGTCGCCGGCTTGCCGCAGAACTTGAAGCAATCGTCGATGACGCGGGCGCAGCCCTTCTTGCCCAGTGCGCAGTTATAGAACGGCATGCCCTCGGCGAGAATGTCGGCAAAGACGATGCGGCCCGCGGTGGTGATGATGCGGCCGTTCTCGGGCAACGGCTCGACCGGTCCGGTCTGCGACTCGACCACCGACGTGAACCCGTCAAGACGAACGACGATCCGCTCGTGGATGTCGATCTTGCCCTGCTCGTAGGCGAGCAGTGCCTCGTGGCGGTCCTTGTAGCGACGGAGCTGCTCGATCGGCCGCTCGTCGGGCACGCCCGTGGTGGCGAAGTACACGCCCAGCACGATGTCCTGCGAGGGCGAGATGATCGGCTTGCCGTTGGCCGGGCTGAAGATGTTGTTGGTCGACAGCATCAGCACGTGCGCCTCGGCCTGGGCCTCGACGCTCAGCGGCAGGTGGACGGCCATCTGGTCACCGTCGAAGTCGGCGTTGAACCCGCCGCAGACCAGCGGGTGGATACGCAGCGCGTTGCCTTCAACCAGCACCGGCTCGAACGCCTGGATACCCATGCGGTGGAGCGTCGGGGCGCGGTTGAGCAGCACGGGGTGCTGGTCGATGACCTCTTCGAGGATGTCCCACACCTCAGGATCGCGACGCTCGAGCATCCGCTTGGCGGACTTGATCGTGTCGGCGAGCCCGTGCTCCTTGAGCTTGCGGATGATGAAGGGCTGGTAGAGCTCCAGCGCGATCTTCTTGGGCAGGCCGCACTGCCAGAGCTTGAGCTCCGGCCCGACCACGATGACCGAACGCGCCGAGTAGTCGACACGCTTGCCGAGCAGGTTCTCGCGGAAGCGGCCCTGCTTGCCCTTGATCATGTCGGTCAGCGACTTGAGCGCGCGGTTGGACGAGCCCAGCACCGGGCGGCGGCAGCGGCCGTTGTCGAACAGCGCATCGACCGCCTGCTGCAGCATCCGCTTCTCGTTGCGGATGATGACGTCCGGCGCGTTGAGGTCCATCAGCTTCTTGAGCCGGTTGTTGCGGTTGATGATTCGGCGGTACAGGTCGTTGAGGTCGCTGGTCGCGAAGTTGCCGCTCTCGAGCAGCACGAGCGGACGCAGGTCCGGCGGGATGACCGGGACCACGTCCATCACGAGCCAACCCGGATCGTTCTCGGAGTTGCGGATCTGCTCGATCAGCTTGAGCCGCTTGGCGAAGTCCTTGATCTTCTGCTTCGAGCGGGTCTCGCGGAGGTCCTGGCGGATCTTCTCCGCCTCCTCGTCGAGGTTGGTCCGCTCGATCAGCTCGCGGATCGAGTCGGCGCCCATGACGGCGCGGAACGCGTTGCCGTACTTCTCGACCGCGAGACGGTGCTCGTCCTCGGTGAGGACCTGCTTAAACGTCATCTCGGTGTCACCCGGATCGATGACGACGTAGTCCTGATAGTAGATGACCTTCTCGAGGTCGCTGGTCTTCATCCCGAGCAGCGTGCCGAGGCGGCTGGGCATGCTCTTGAAGAACCAGATGTGCACGATCGGGCTGGCGAGGTTGATGTGCCCCATCCGCTTGCGGCGGACGCGGGAGTGGGTCACCTTGACGCCGCAGCGGTCGCAGATGATGCCCTTGTACTTGGTGCCGCGGTACTTGCCGCAGGCGCACTCGTAGTCGCGCTCCGGGCCGAAGATGCGCTCGCAGAACAGGCCGTCCTTCTCAGGCCGGTACGTGCGGTAGTTGATGGTCTCGGGCTTCTTGACCTCGCCGTAGGACCACGCCCGGATGTCGTTGGGCGACGCGAGGGTCACCTTGACAGAGGAGTAGTCGTTCACCCGCTCGTATACGTTCTCAGCCATGAGCAATCGCTCCCTTGTCGTCCACGCATGCCGTGATCAACATGCCGACTTGTCCAGCCCTATCACTTCTCGCGAACCAGCAACACGCCGATGATCATCGCAATCAAGCTGCCGCCGAGAAGCACTGTGCCGGTTGTTACATTTCCGTCCTGCACCCAAAAGATCCCAAAGCACACGCCAAACGCTCCCAACAACATCAGCCCGTGCCCAAGAACCATGCTCAACAGCCGGATGATGGCTGCTCCGCTTCCTTCGCGTTTCCTCTCCTCCGCGACCTCGTGCCCTGCATCGAACAGGCCTAGCAATCCCGAAAGCCAACTGTTGCCCAGCATCGCTTACCTCGGGATGTCTTAGAGCAGCGTCCCCGCTTCCAACTGCTTCTTCTCCAGCGTGATGTTCATGCCCAGGCCCTTGAGCTCGTTGCAGAGCACGTCGAACGCCACGGGCATGCCGGCCTCCAGGGTGTTGGTCCCCTTGACCATGGACTCGTAGATCTTGGTCCGGCCCTCGACATCGTCGGACTTGACCGTCAGGAGTTCCTGCAGGATGTACGCCGCGCCGTAGGCCTCGAGCGCCCAGACCTCCATCTCGCCGAACCGCTGGCCGCCGGTGCGGGCCTTGCCGCCGAGGGGCTGCTGCGTGATGAGCGAGTAGGGGCCGGTCGCACGGGCGTGGATCTTGTCGTCCACGAGGTGGTGCAGCTTGAGGATGTACATGTAGCCGACCGAGGTCCGCTGGTGGAACGGCTCGCCCGTGCGGCCGTCACGCAGCTGGATCTTGCCGCCCAGCGGCATGTTGGCCAGCAGCTCACGCGGCTCTGGCCACGTCGCGGTGTCCTCGTACTTCTGCAGCTTGGTCTTGACGTGGTTGTTGGCCTCGGCGATCGCCTCGTGGATCTCGGTCTCGGTCGCACCGTCAAAGACGGGCGTGACCGCCTGGAACCCGAGCACCTGCGCCGCCCACCCGAGGTGGAGTTCAAGAATCTGCCCGACGTTCATGCGGCTGGGCACGCCCAGCGGGTTCAGCAGCACCTCGACGGGCGTGCCGTCCTCCATGAACGGCATGTCCTCTTCGGGAACGATGCGGCTGATGACACCCTTGTTGCCGTGGCGGCCGGCCATCTTGTCACCGACCGAGAGCTGACGCTTGCTGGCCAGGTACACCTTGACCATCTCGAGCACGCCGGTGGGCAGCTCGTCGCCGCGCTTCATGTGCGCGACCTTGCGGGACTTCTCGGCCTCGAGCGCCTCGATACGCGGCCAGAACTGCTTGTAGACCACCTCGGCGTCCGTCTTGGCCTCTTTCGAGCCCTTGATCCACTTGAGATCGAACGTCTTGATCTGCTCGAGGATGACCTCGCGGATGTCGGACGCACCGACCTTCTGGCGGGTCATCGGGTCGACCATCTCGGTGCCGACGATCGTGTTGACCGCGTCGATCATCTCGCGGAACAGCGCGATGGCCTGGTCGTCCATCGTCTGCTCGTAGAGCTCGATCTCCTTCTTGAGGGCCTTCTTCTGCGCCTCGGTCATGTGCATGCGGCGGCTGAACCGCTTGGCACCGATCACGACGCCCTCGACGCCCGCGGGCACCTCGAGCGAATCGTTCTTCACGTCCTCGCCGGCGCGGCCGAAGATCGCGTGCAGCAGCTTCTCTTCCGGCGTCAGCTCGGTCTTGCTCTTGGGGCTGACCTTGCCGACGAGGATGTCGCCCGGACCGACGCGGGCACCGATGCGGATGATGCCGGCGTCGTCGAGGTTGCGGAGCATCTTCTCGCTGACGTTGGGGATGTCGCGGGTGAACTCCTCACGCCCCAGCTTGGTCTCGCGGATCTCGACGTCAAAGCTGTCGATGTGGATGCTGGTAAACGTGTCGTCCTTGACCAGCTTCTGGTTGATGACGATGGCGTCTTCGAAGTTCGACCCGTCGAAGGTGTTGAACGCGATGAGCACGTTCTTGCCGATGGCCAGCTGCCCGTGCTGGGTGCTCGCACCGTCGGCGATGACCTGCCCCTTCTCGACCTTGTCGCCCGGCTTGACGATGGGCTTCTGGTTGAGGCAGGTGCGCTCGTTGAGGCCGACGAACTTGCGGAGCACGTACTCGTCGGCGTTGTCGATGATGATGCGCTCGGCGTCGGCCGCGGTGACCGTGCCGCCGCGGCGGGCGCGGACGACCATGCCGGAGTTGACGCCGACCGGAGTCTCCATACCGGTGGCAACGCAGGGCGGGTCCACCTTGATCAGCGGCACGGCCTGACGCTGCATGTTCGATCCCATGAGCGCGCGGTTGGCGTCGTCATGCTCGAGGAAGGGGATCAGTGCCGCGGAGATGCCGACGATCTGCTTGGGAGAGATATCGACGTAGTCGATCTCGCTGGCGGGCACTTCCTTCAGCTCACCGTCCACACGGGCCACGAGCATGCCGGTACGCAGCTTGCCGGCCTCGTCGATGGTGTCCGCCGGCGCGAGCACGGCCTTCATCTCTTCGTCGGCACGGAGGTGCAGGACCTCGTCGGAGGGCTTGCCGTTCTTGATCGGGCGGTAGGGCGTGCGCAGGAAACCGTAATCGTCCACGCTCGAGAAGATGCCGAGCGAGGCGATCAGACCGATGTTGGTGCCTTCCGGCGTCTCGATCGGGCAGATGCGCCCGTAGTGCGAGATGTGCACGTCGCGCACTTCAAAGCCGGCACGCTTGCGGTTCAGGCCGCCCGGTCCGAGGGCCGACAGACGCCGCTCGTGCACGAGGCTGGAGAGCGGGTTGGTCTGGTCAACCACCTGCGAGAGCTCGGACCGGCCGAAGAAGAAATCGATCGCGCTGGAAATGCTCTTGGAGTTCACCAGGTCGGCGATCTTGGCCAGCTCGTCCGGGTCCTTGACGCTCATGCGCTCCTGCACCGTGCGGCGGAGCTTGAGGAAGCCCTTGCGGAGCTCCTCAACGCCCAACTCGTCGAGCGTGCGGAGACGACGGTTGCCGAGGTGGTCGATGTCGTCGATGTTCGCCACGGCGCGCCCGGTCTCGGGGTCGGCGCGGTTCGAACGGAGGTCGAGCAGGTACTGGATGACCCGCAGGAAGTCCTCGGCGCTGAGGAACATCTGCTCCTCGGGCACGTTGAGATCGAACTTGCGGTTGATGCGGAAACGACCGACCCGCCCGAGGCGGTAGCGGTTGTCGTCGTAGAACTTCTCACGGATGAGCTGGCGGGCCTTCTCGACCTGCGGCGGGTTGCCGGGACGGAGCTTCGTGTACACGCGGAGCAGCGCCCGCTCGTACTCGGTCTCGACGTCGAACAGGTCCAGCCGCTCCTCGGCGACGGTGTTGAGGATCAGCGGGTCCGACGGGTTGACGACGACCTTGACCTTCTTGAGGTTCGAGTTGGCGATCGCCTCGGCACCCTGCTCGCCAAGCGCCCGGCCGACATGGACCAGCTCCTCGCCGGTCTCGGTGTCCACGATCGAGGACGCCGCGAAGTACTCCGGCTTCACGTCCGCGGCCTTGATCTCGCTCACCTCGTAGAACAGCGAGATCAGCGCGTCGGTCGTCGCGTACTGCGCGGCGTGAGCCACGGCCTTGGCCTTGAGCTCCTTGCTCGGCTCCTCGTCGCCGGCGTGCTGGTCGAGGTACGACCACTCCATCGCCAGGCCGGCCAGAGCACGCAGGAACGTCGTCGCCGCGAGCTTGGTCGACTGGTCGATCCGCATCGCCAGCGCGTCCTTCTTGGTGACCTCCAGCTCAATCCACGACCCACGCTCGGGGATGATCCGCGCCGAGTGCAGCGGGCGGTCGCCCTCGCTGGAGACGATCGAGAAATCGACGCCCGGCGAGCGATGCAGCTGGCTGACGATCACACGCTCGGCACCGTTCACGATGAACTCGCCGCCGCCCATCATCACCGGGAACTCACCGAGGTAGATGTCCTCCTCGGGAAGCCCGTCGTGGTTCTCGCGGTGCAGGCGGAGCGTGACCTTGAACGGCATGCCGTAGGTCAGTCGCAGTTCGCGGCACTCATCCGGCGTGTACCGCGGATCGTCCAGCTCGTACGCCACGTACTCGAGCCGCATCGTCCCGTCGTAGCTTTCGATCGGGAAGACCTCACGCAACAAGGCCTCCAAACCGATACTGGTCTGGCGGTCGTCGCGTGACTTGGTAACCTGGAGAAACCGCTCGTACCCATCGCTCTGCAGCTGGGTCAGGTTGGGAACGCCGATGGCATCCCCGCGCTTCGAGTAGTTACGGATATCCCTCTCGCGCACAATCTTTGCCGTCATCAGCTACCTCGCGATGATGCAACATCACCGGTCTCAGGCGTACCCCCTACGCCCGAACGCCGGTCGTTCATCTGTTGTCTATTACGCTGCGCTCAACCCGCATCCCAAACAGGCATCAACCCTCGGTCGGTCGGTCCCGAACCCACCAGTGTACCCGGGCGGCCCTCGAATAGCCACTAGAAAGTGACCAAATCTTTACACAGGAAAACCCCAGACTTGAAAGAATTATGCCCGGAAAGTGACACCCGGGGCCGTAAAGACCCCGGGTGCCCTTGAAATCCTGCTGGTTCAAACCGGGACGGGCTTACTTGAGCTCGACCTCGGCGCCGGCCTCCTTGAGAGTCTCGGCCAGCTTGTCTGCGTCTTCCTTGCTGAGGCCTTCCTTGATCGCCTTGGGGGCGGCGTCGACCAATTCCTTGGCCTCCTTCAGACCCAGGCCGGTCGCCTCGCGGACGACCTTGATGACCTTGATCTTCTCGCCACCGGGGCTCTTGAGGATGACGTCGAACTCGGTCTGCTCCTCGGCCTCGGCCGCGCCGCCGCCGGCCGGGCCGGCCATCATGACCGCGCCGCCAGCCGCCGGCTCGATGCCGTAGGCGTCCTTGAGGTAGTCACCCAGATCAACCGCCTCCTTCAGGGAGAGGCTGGCGATCGAGTCGCCGAGGTCCTTGATCTTGGCCTCGAAAGTCTTGCCGCTTGCTTCATCGGACATGTTCATTCCTCGCTCTTCGAATGCCCCATAGGGCCTTGGTGATCTCGCCTGAGAGGGGCCGAACCATTCGGCGCTTTAACCCGGAGCCTTGGTCGCTCGTCAATCGGGCCAGTCGGACGACGATGCTTGTGTGAAATCGTTCCTTGGTACTGCCTTATCCAACCTTGGCGATGGTCTCGCCCTTCTCGAGCTTCTCCTCGATCGTCTTGACCAGGCTCGCGACCTTGCGTCCCGGGCCGACCATGCTGGAGACCAGCTTCGACGCGGGGCTGAGGAAGAGCTGGACGGTCTGGGAGAGTGCTTCTTCGCGTGTGGGGAACTTGCTCAGGGCCTCGATACCGGCCTCGCCCTCAAAGAGCTGGCCGTCAAGAACGGCCCCTTTGAGCTCGATCGCCGGGTAGGTCTTGATCAGCTCGATCAGCTCGCGGGCGATCTCCACCACCGACGACCCGCCGTAGGTCAGCGCCGAAGGACCCGACAGCACGGGCGCGAGCGCCTCGAGTGCCGTGCCCTCAAACTGCCGCTTGGCGAGCGAGTTGCGGATGATCGTCACGCTGATGTCCTTCTCACGAAGGCTCGCGCGGAACGCGTTGTTGTCGTTGGCCTCCACGCCGCGGATGCTGATCACCGCGACATCGGACTCGGCGCCGAAACGCTCGGTGTAGTCCTGAAGGATCATGGATTTGACTGTCTTTGACATGGCTGGTCCTCCCTCAGGTGTTAGGCCGTCTCGCCGGTGGAGTACGCGATCTGAACACCAGGGGTCATGGTCCCGCTGACGGAGATCTTCTTGATGTAAATACCCTTGACCGACGAGGGCTTGGCCTTCTCGATGGTCTGGACGAAGTGCTCGAGGTTCTCCAGCAGCGACTTGTCGTCGAAGCTGAACTTCCCGATCACGGCGTGGACGTTGCCGGCCTTGTCGGCCCGGAACTCGACCTTACCCGCGGCAAACTCCGCGACGGCCTCGGCGACGCGGGGCGTCACCGTGCCGTTCTTGGGCGAGGGCATCAGGCCCTTGGGGCCGAGGACCTTGCCGAGCGTCGACATCACCCGCATCATGTCCGGGCTCGCGACGGCGACGTCGAAGTCCATCCATCCCGCGGTGATCTCCTGGACCAACTCTTCGCCGCCAGCCTTGATGGCGCCGGCGGCGAGAGCGTCCTTGACCACGTCGCTCTGACAGAACGCCACGACGCGCTTCGACTTGCCGATGCCGTTGGGCAGGCTGACCGAGCCGCGGAGGTTCTGATCGGCCTGACGCGTGTCGATGCCGAGGAACATCGCGATCTCTACCGACTGGTCAAACTTGGGTGCGCTGAACTTGCGGAGTGCCGCGATCGCCTCGTTGGCCGGGAGCGCCTCGGCCGGGATCAACGCTTCGTTCGCCTTGCTTCGCTTGGTGCGTTTGGTCGGCATGGAATCAGCCCTCCACCACGACGCCCATCGAGCGTGCCGTGCCTTCGATGATGCGCATGGCCGCCTCGACGCTTCCAGCGTTGAGGTCGGCCGCCTTCTCACTCGCGATCTTGCGGACCTGGTCCGACGTGATCTTGCCGACCTTGTCGGTCTGCGGCACGCCCGAACCCTTCTCGATCCCCGCGGCCTCCTTGATGAGCACCGACGCGGGAGAGCTCTTTACCTCGAACGTGAAGGTGCGGTCGCTGAAGACCGTCACCACCACGCCGACGAGCTTGCCGCCGAGGTGGCCCGTCGCGGCATTAAACTGCTGAATGAACTGTCCGGGGTTGACCTGATTGGCACCCAGCACAGGACCGAGCGGCGGCGCGGGGGTGGCCGTGCCACCCGGGGCCATCAGCTTAAACGTCTTGACAACTTCTTTTTTGGCCATCGATCTCCACCTCCCACTGTGCCCCGGGCTCGCCCGAATCGGGCTCCCGGCTTGACCGCCCCCGGCCAGGGGGACGATCGGCGTCGTGGTATTCACGGTTCACGTTGTTCCGTCGCACAACACGACGGGCCCCAACACTAGGCGCGCAGCTCCAACAGGCAAACCCCACCTAAGCGCAGCCGTCACCCTATCAAAACACTATTCAACAACCGCTACCGGTGGGCAGGCGTCCCCAGCTCCCGACGGAACGCATCGACGATGCCCTCGTCCAGCCCCGCCCGCTCGGCCCGGTCCAAGACCCGGGTCGCCCCGGCGTTCTTGCCCTCGGCCTGAAGCAGCACGACCCCCGCAAGATGGGCCGAGCTCGCGTCCGTCCGCTTGGCGTACGCCAAGACCCGGGAGAGCAGCCGATCGTGCCGGCGCGCGCCGAGGCCGAATTCGTCCAAATCGACCGGAGTCCGGGCCAGCAGGGCATCGGTGCGGTACGCCATCGCCACCATCGCCGTCCCGTCGCTCAGCCGCCCGGCGTCGAGCATCGCCAGACCGAGGCCCCGCATCGCGTCCACGTCCTCGGGGTCGTCGATCAGGTGATCGCGGAACGCCTGAATGGCCCGCTCCGCCTCGTCGGCCGCGAAGTAGGCGTGCGCGAGTTCCAGCGCGGTCAACTCCCGCACCGGCTCGGCCGGCTGCGCAGGGGCCTGCGGCTGGGGTGCCATCATCAGCGTCGGGTCGATCTGTCGGGCCAGAACACCATCGACCGGCCGCGACGACCAGTACCGACCGGAGTCGTAGTACCAGTACGGGTTGTACCTGTACCCGCTCCCGTACCCCCCGCTCTGCAGGTAATACCCGGTGGTGTAGACCCCACGCGGATAGCACACCGTGCCATCGGGCAGGAGCGTCGCGCCGCTGCCGAGATGGAACCGCAGCGCGAGGTTCCCGTCGTCGTAGGAACCGTTGACCTGCACCCCATCACCGGACCGCACCCGGATTGGATACACCCCCGGCTGCCCCACCACCGGCTGGCCACCCGTGCCCTGCGGCGTCGGGCTCAACCCGGGCAGCGTGAGCTGGCGCTGGATCGGCAGCGATCGCCCCGGATTGGCCATCCCCGGCATGCGGACCCGCTGACCCTGGTGGCCGACGCTCCGCGCAGGCGTGCCGTTCTTCGTGGCAGACGATCCGTCGGTCTCGGACTGCCCGAGAACACTGGGAACCCCGGCCACGAGCCCGACGGCGGAGACCACAATCGCGATCGTTCTGGCGTGAATTTGCATCGGTACAGCCTCCTGTGTGGTGACCTACCCCTCACCACGCCTTGCCAAGCCCATCCGTGGAGGGCCACGGGGTCACGGGCTCGGGCTGCGTCCTGTCCTTACCCAAAGTATAACGAGCGAGGGGGCGGAAAGATTCAACAAATCACGCCGATTGCCTCCCGTGTATCCTCCCGCGATGCCCAAAGCCGCCCGCCAGTACCGATCAGTGATGCAGTGGCTCGCGATCCTGGCGGCCCTGAGCGCCATAAGCGGGTGTTCCCGCGTGCTCAGAGTGTCGGGTGTCCGGTTCGAATCGTTCGAGAACGGTGCGGTGCTCGCCCCCACTGTCAACTCCAGCGGCTACACCGCCCCTGACAGCTCTACAGCGGACATCTACGTCTCCGATATCGCGATCCGCGACCTCAATCAGGCCGAGTCGTTCGACGACCTGAACGGCACGATCGTCCGCGTGCGGATGTTCGTTGCCCCCAAGCCCGGCAAGACGCCCATCGAGCCGACCGCCTCGACGGCCACCGTGCAGGCTGCGGTGTTCGCCGGCGGAGAGGTCGGCATTTACGGCGGCGGAGCGTTCATGCTGCCCTCGGGCAAGCCGGGAGACCGCTCCTTCGGCGGCAGCATCCGCGGCGGGTCCGTGCGGCTGCTCTCCTCCACGCCCGGCTTCCAGGACCGGCTCGGGGCCTCCCGCTTCACCGCCGGGATGAACACGCCCAACGACGAGGCCGCGGCAGCGATCCTCGCCCACTTCTTCGAACAGGCAAACCGCGTCTCGCGCGGACAGGTCAACGCTACCGCCCGCTAGAACCGCGTCGGATGGCCAGGACAGCGGGCTCGGAACACCCCGCTACCTCGCCGCAGCGAACGCTTCCACGACCGATTCAGCCGTCGTGCGGTACAGATCCGCGAGCAGATCACGCGGCAGCGCGAGCCCCGGCAACCGCGGCGCCGCCTTCTCGTCAAACCGGTCCGGCTCGAGCATGTGCAGGTCGGGATCGACCACCGGGCTCTCGCCGTCGTACCCGGTCTCGAACATCGTGCGAAGCGCCCAGTAGCGGCTGGCGTACAGGTCGAACGCTTCCGTCTCGTTGCTGGCCTGCTCGCTCTTGACGCTGATGGTGTTCGACTTCTCGACCGAGAGGTGATCGTCCATCGTCACGATGTCGGAACCGAAGAGGACGCGCCCCCGCCAACGCGAGAAGAACCGGACCACCCGCTCGCCCGGGTGATCTCCGAGAGCGCGCACAACCCATTTCGTGGCGCTCGTGTCCAGATAGAGATTGTCATGCCGCTCCAGCAGACCGTCGAGAAAGTCGAGGTCCTCGGCCGATCCACCCATGTGGGCCGCGATCCACGGCTGCGAGAACCGGTCGAGCATCCGCTCGAACGAGGCATAGTGGTCGCGCTTGCGCCGATAGCGGGCCACGTCGGTGTACTTGGCCCGGAACCACGTGTCAGGATCCGCGATGTGGACCATGAACATCATGCCCAGGTCCGTCGCGAGCTCTGCCTGCTTCACCCGCCAGTAGCTGTCGAACTCGATGAGGTCCGCCGGATCGCCCGCGGCGTGATCGACGAGCGCCGGGCCCGACCAGAACTTCACGACGCTCGCATCAAACCGCTCCCGATACTGCCGGATGATGTCGAGGTACGCTCCGCGATGGATGGATTCCTTGTCCGCGTTTGACCAGTCAGGAAATGCGATGAACCGCACTCGGTCGCCCAGAGTCTCCCGGACCGCCTCGGCGTCCTGAAAGCGGCTCATCGTGTAGACCCGCTCGATCGCGTACAGGTCGGCCGCCCTCGCCCACACCGCCGCCGCGGCGCGGCCGTTGATATGCGCGTGAATATCGATGATCGGCACAGGGGGCTTCGGCAGGAGCCCCGCCTCGGTGGCATAATCGAGCCCGAGACGGTTGGCATCATTCCGGAACACCCCGTCGCCGGTCGAGCCGACCGTGCCGCCATGTCCCGAGCCCCGCACAGTGGATTCACGATTTTCTGACATCGGCCGATGGTAGACAAGCCGCAACAACCCGAGCCAAACAGCCCCGACCACCGTGCGCAAGCCCACCCGCGGTTTGCCCTCGCCCACGACTGGCTCTGCGGCTATCGCGGCGGAGAGGCCGTCCTCGAGCGCATCGCGAGCCTCGCGCAGGACACCGGGGAGGTTGACACGCTCTACACCATGTTCGACGACCGAAGGCCGCTCGCGCCGACGACCGACTCGCTGCGCCACTGCGTGTCACACCTCAGCAAGCTCCCCGGCCCGTGGCGGCGCTGGCTGTTGCCCGCCTACCCGCTCGCGGTGCGGTCGCTCTCTCGCCGCCTGCGCGCGCGGCAGGAGCACGCACCGGTGGATCTCGTGATCTCGACAAGCTCGGCCGCGATCAAGGGGCTCGAGCCGCCGCCGGGGGTCCCCCACCTCTGCTATTGCCACGCACCCGCGCGGTACGTGTGGTCGGTGCGCAGTGAGTACGACGGCGGCGGCCGGCTCACCGACCGCATCCGGGCCGCCGGTCTGGCGATCTACGGCGGGGTGTTCAAGGCGTGGGACCGAAAGACCGCCGCGAACGTCTCGACGTTCCTGGCCAATTCCTCACACACCGCAGCCGAGATTCAACGCTGCTTCGGACGCGCCGCCCACGTCGTGCATCCGCCCGTACGGACCGAGTTCTTCACGGCCGACCCGCGCGTGCCCCGTGAGGACTTCTGGCTCTTCGCCGGCGCGCTCGAGCCGTACAAACGGGCCGACCTCGCAGCCGAGGCCGCGCTGCTCGCGGGGAAGCAACTCGTCGTCGTCGGGACCGGTTCGGCCGAGGCATCGCTCCGGCAGCAGTACGAGTCCCGAGGCATCGAGTTCAAGGGCCGGGTCACCGACGAGCAGCTGCGAGACCTCTACCGTCGCGCGCGGCTGCTGGTCTTCCCGCAGATCGAGGACTTTGGCATCACCGCCGTCGAAGCCCAGGCGTGCGGCTGCCCGGTCGTCGCTCGCGATCTCGGCGGCTCGCTCGACACCGTCATCGCCGCGAAGACCGGGTCGTTCTTTTCAGAGGCCACTGCGCGCGCAGTTGCCACGGCCGCAGCGGACTGCCCGTCCGACGCGCCGGCCTGCCGGACCAACGCCGAGCGTTTCGCAGAATCGGTCTTTGATTCGGAGATGCGCCGGCAGATCAACGCAGCGCTCAGTCGGTCGCCGAATCGGGCGTCGCGCTCTCGCGCAGTCTGACCGGCTCGACGATCGCCCGCGTGCTCGCGATCCGCGCCTGAGCCGCGGCCTCACCCGGATCACCGAGCGAGACTTTGCCGCCGAGCAGCGCCGCCCCGACCTCCAGATACAGGCTCTCTCCCGCACCAAGCCGCACCAGCCGCGTCGCGTCGCTCCACCGCTGCACACGGACAAGATGCTCACCCGCCCCGACAATGACCGCGGCGTGCGTATTTCGGCGGAGCTTCGCAACCTCGGCCTGATCCACATGGACGCCGACGGGGCCGGGGCTGAACGCCGACCGGGGGCGGTACAAATAGATGGCCGCCTCGCCCGACTCCAACTGCACCGGCTGGTAGGGGTCTCCGCCGTGGACGCATCCCGGCAGGAGAGCCATCGCGGCAATCGCCACAAGCAGGCTCAGCGTCAGGCCCAGCCAGCGGGAAGAAATGTCAGCGATCCATCGCATCGCCAAACACTACACAATTTCGTGCGGGACGCCTGCTCCGGGGGTCACCCGGCAGGCGACCACCTGCCCGATGTAGAGCTCGGACTCGGCTTCGAGGTCGAAGTGGCGGACCACCTCGCAGTCGAAAACCAGCGACGACCGGCGGAGCACCGGGGCCCCGGTGCGCAGCTTCTGGATCGGGATCGCATCGAACGGGCTCTCGCTGTCCACCCACGAGTCGGTCGAGAACTTCCGCAGCGCGAGCTTGTCGCCCTCGTCCAGTCGACAGATGGCAAAGCACCTCGCGTCGCGGATGATGGGCTCGATGGGGTGACCGGTCCGCACCGCGATGCACAGCAACGGCGGATCCTCGCTGCAGACCTGCACCGATCGGACTATGACGCCCGCCTGCGCATCATCGTGCTCGGCGGTCATGAGAAACCGCCCCGTCTGCAACAGAGCGAAGCCTTCTTGAGGTTGGGTGCTCCCGGCCATGGAACGAACTCCTCCAGGCACCCCCGCGAGCGAACGCCCCTCAGCGTATCGACCCGGGAGAACCGCCGCTTGGGCAAAACCCCCTGACACCCAAGTTTCCCCAGACTTCCAACAGGCCATTCGCCACAAGTCGCCCAAATGATGCCCGAGAAACCGCTTGTTTTGCGATCTTCGTCCCAGTTTGGACCGATAGGTGTTGACAGAAGGGGCAAAGTGGGGCATCATCCCGCGCATGGACCCGGAGACACCGACCCGTGAGCTTCATTGGCCAAGCAGAGGTCACGATCGACAAGAAATCGCGGCTCGCGGTCCCGGCCAAGTTTCGTTCGGCGTTGGAAGCGGGCAAGCTCGGCCCAGCCTGGGTCAGCATGCCGCGAGGCCCGGGTGTCCTCTGGCTGATCCCCGAGGTCTCGTTCGACGGGCTCTCGGACCAATGGGGAGATTCGCTGATCCCCGACATGGACACCGAGGCTCTGGAGACGGTGTTGTTCAGCTTCTCCGAGCGGGTCGAGATGGACGCGGCCGGCCGGGTGACAGTGCCGCGGAAGCACCTGGAACTGACAGGCTTGGACGGCGAGGTCGCCGTGATCGGTGTCAAGAGTCGGCTCGAGATTCACAGCCGGGCCGCCTGGCTGGAGAGAGAGAAGGAGCGGCTTGCCAAGCTGCCCGAGTTGATCGCGAGGATGTCCGCCCGCCGGCCTCAAGGATGAGCCGTTGGGCAAGGAATGACGCAGAACCCCGCCATGGACGGCGGGGTGCAGGGGTCCGGATCAGTCCGGACCACGCAGGGATGCACGGGCGGGAAACCGCCCTGACGAGTCACGGAGCCGAGGACTGAAAGGACTCGCCCGTTCGGCCCGCTGCACGCAGGGATGCGACCGCACGACCGACGGCTCTTGGGCTCAACGCAGTTCGGCCTCGCTCGGCATGACGCCCTGTCGAGGCCATTCCGAGTCGGTCAGTGCCGCAGACGGGCTGATCGGCTCACCAGGTTCCCACCACCTGGCGACGGGGCGACCCACCACCGCCTCCCAGCCGTCGCCAAAGAGCGGAGCACGCCCGTTCCCGAGAGGGAGCGGGCGTGCCGCTTTTTTGCTTTGAATCCAGTGCCTCGTGCGGCGGAAAGCTGCGGTCGCCTCTCAGCGTCGACGGCGGGCCGCCAGCAATGCACCGACGACCACCAACGCGGGGGTCGCGGGAGCAGGGATCGGGAGGGGCGGGCCGACCGAGTCCACACGTTCTTCCAGGCCATCCGTTCCGAGCTGCTTGAGAATCGGCGGCAGCTGGCCGCGGATCGCTCCGTTGGGGTACTGCACGGTGTAGAGCTGGATGTACAGTTGCCCTCGATAAAGCGCGTCCTCGTTGTCGAAGATGCTCGACGAGAACGCCCCCTGCGACCCGCCCAGTTGCAACGAGGAGGCTGTCAGCCTGATGTTCTCGCCGTCCTGAACGAAGCTCCTGAAGTTGCTGGGGTCGAGGACGATGTCGCCGTTCTGCCCCCGCATCCCCTGGTAAATGTGGAGCGGGGAGCTGTTGGGGCCGGTTCCGAGGAGGTCGTCGAGCCCGACGCCTGTCACCACAAGGTCAATATCGTACCGAAAGGTGTGGTGGTTGTAGGCCAGCCTGCCGGTCGCGCGAGCATCGCTTCCCGACGCGGGAACGACGTTCTGGCCACGCATGCCAAAGACGATCTCGAAAATGTGGCCCTGAGCCGAAGCAGCGCACGCGGCGACAAGGATGGCAGGAATAAGGGATTTCATCGTCTTTAACTCCGTCTTAACGAACCGCCCGAATGGACTTGTTCATTGTACCTCAAGCGGGTATCGTAACCAACGTCCGATTCCACTCTTCGCACGGGAAGCTTTGGCTGGTGCGTATGGACGGACAGAAAGAGCGTTTAGGGAACGGGATGCCCGCCTTCTGCGGTGCGGCCCTTGGAAAGACAAACACCCGGGGATATTGGAGATGTCAGCCATGCGCGGACGGAAGGGCTTCACACTAATCGAGTTGCTGGTGGTTATCGCGATTATCGCGCTGCTTATCGGCATTCTGCTTCCTGCTCTCGGCAAGGCTCGCGACGCCGCACGGACGATCGTGTGTGGCGCCGGAAGCCGCCAGATCTCGCAGGGCACCATCGGCTACTTGAACGACAACAAGGAGTACTACACGGGTGACCACTCCCAGACCGCCGGCCGCACGCAGCTCGCCGCGTGGCTCCCGCGTGCCCGCGTGTACCTGAGTGACTACAACCAGGAAGTGTTCTACTGCCCCACCGCCATCAAGGAAGCGCAGTGGGACAACGAGTGGCGCAACGCCAACACAGTGATCACTGTCCGCAACGGCACCGACATCACCCAGACCTACCTCGGCCACCTCGAGGGCGAGGCCATCCTTGATGGCCACGTCGTGGGCGGCGATCCCGACGCTCGCATGAAGAACGGCAAGTTCTGGTTCTCTTCCTACGGGTTCAACGGCTGGGGCATCAAGGACTTCCCGAGCAAGACCGCGGGCGAGCCCTTCCTCGGGCTCGGCGGCCACGTGGCGCTGCCCGGCGGCATCAACAAGGGCGAGGCGTACTACTGGGAACGCAGCGAAGCCAACATCGTCATGCCTTCGGACATGATCGTGCTGGGCGACACGACCACCGATGGTGCCCAGGATCAGTGGCTGACCGCGCAGGCATCCGGCGAGATCGCCCACCCCTCTGAGCGTCACTCCGGCGGCTCGCAGATGGTCTTCGCTGACGGCCACGTCGAGGTCTACAAGAAGGATGACCTGCTGCGCCGCGACGACAAGTCGATGCGTCGCTGGAACTCCGACTACAAGGGCCACGAAGAATTCTGGGGCGATTGATCGTCCGAAGCAGCTTCGGCTGATAGTTGTTGAACGTTTGCAAAATTGAATCGGCGGCAGGTGTCGCCGATGAACGCGGAGACCGCCAGTGCCTAAGCCTCTTCAGATTCTCATCGTCGTTCTCTGTCTGGGAGCGGCGGGATACCTTGTCGTCAGCTTCATGACCAAGCCTTCGGCGACCGCCAACGAGGGCACGCCCGAGTTCCTGCACTTCAAATGCGGCAATCCCCAGTGCGGCCACGGCTACTCGTGGGAGCGGGGCTCCGACACTGGCGGTCGCGACATCGACACGTGCCCTGAGTGCGGCACCATCGAGGCAGTCCGTGCGGCGAAGTGCCAAGAGTGCGGCCTCTATCAGGCGATGTCCGGCCACGGCGCGTACGAGAAGATCTGTCCGGGATGCGGCGTCGAACTGCCGCCGATCCGTGAGCAGAAATAGCCCGGGCACCCAACGCCCGATCACTCAGTCAGAATGAACAGGCGGCCGTGTCGTGCAGACACGGCCGCCTTTCTTTTCTACGCGTTTAGACCGTGGCGCGTCGCGATCGGCGCGCCAATCGCCGGATCAGTTTGCTGATTGCGTCGCCATTCGCGCTGGCGACAAGCGCGTCGTCTGCACCTGCACTTCGGCGTCGGACCGATCGGACATGGCGGGCCGCGGATCCGTCCCGAGCGTCACAAGGTCGTCCGAGTCTTCGCCGATCGTCGATCCGTGCTCGGCACCGTCGGTCTGTTGTTCCGTCGTGACCGTTTGCAGATCGTCCAAGATCGCGTTCAACGCACGACGGTGCTCGGCGTCCTGATAGTTGGTCGGGTATGCCATCGATTCTCGTCTCCCATCCTGAGTGGCGCCCCGCTTCACGTCGCACGGGGGAACTTCGTCCTGAGTTCGCACACAACCACTTGGTGCGCCCATCCTACCCGCGAGGTTCCATCGCGATGCGTGCTATTACGCAGGGAGCGGAAAAAAGCGAGATTCCAGGTCACTTGCGCAATGCCTGCGCGACCGAAAAGAGTTATTCACATGGAGGCGGTGTGGAGCCGCGGGGGCGACACGCGTGGCGCACGACCCGCCGCGACGCGACAAGAACGACACCCGCAGTATCACCGCGCAAGGAAGTCGTCCGTGTCTGTGCTGCAGGCGGAGTACGGGACTGTTTGAGGCCGCGCCTGTCGGCGGCGTGCTGGTGCCAACGACGGAACTAGCGATCTCCGGTCGGGCTGTCGGGCACGCACCAGAGGCGTCCGGGCTTCTTCGTGAGCTCCTCGTCGTACTCAGCGCGTTCCAGCCACTCGGCGTGGCCGTCGGCGCACGTGACGGTGGCACCGCGGCCGTGCCGCTCGTTGAGGCCCTCTGTGGGGTAGCTCGAGCCGTCGTTCCAACCGTCGCCCTCGGTCTCCCAGAACAGGATGGCCATCGGGTTGAGCTGGTCGATCCGGTAGCTGCTCAGGCGACGTTCGCGGCGGCCGAAGGCGACCACCGCGCCGTTCATCAGATAGCTGGTCGTGTTGGCTGAGCCGGTAAAGGGATCCTTGTGCGACGGACACCGGTAGATATCGTCCACCTCCAGATAGGGCCACAACACTCCGCCGCGATGGGTCTCCCACTTCCAGCCGTTGCGACCGGGCTCGGGCGGCGTGTAGAGCCAGCCCGGTTCGCGGTAGGCCCGGCTGCCCACCGCCCAGTTGGGGCGGGGCAGCCAGTCCTGCCAGCTGTTGCAGTACATCATCGTCGCGGTGATGATCTGCTTGTGGTTGGTCTCGCACGCGAGCTTACGGGCCGCCGAGCGTGCCTTGCCCAGCGCAGGCAGCAAGATGCCGATAAGCAGCGCGATAATCGCGATAACGACGAGAAGCTCGATGAGGGTGAACGCGGATCGCTTCATGGCCCAGCGTGTATATCACGAACGGGCCGGTTTGCCAACGAGCGATACCGAATCACACCGAGCTAGAGAGCCCGTCCCCCCAGCGACATGCCCGACCAGGTCGGGCCCCGGGAAGTCGAAACGGGCGCGTCGGATCCACCGGTGCGGACCGCCCAGCGGGTCAGGCCGGCGCCGGTGACCACGAGCCAGATCACTGCCGCGGCGGCGAGCGCGAAGCCCGAATCATCCGGGAAGAGCGCCAAGGCACCCGCGAACAGCGAAACGCTGCCGATCTGGAACAGCAGAGTGCCCGACCATGTCAGCGCGAAGATGCCAACAGTGATCGTCAGCAGCGCCGTGGCGACCGACAGGGCCTCGGGCAGTTCGGTCATCACCGCTGTGGGCAACGCATCGACCGGGAGCGACCATGTCGCCAGCGCCTGGGACACGGCGGCGGTCCACATCGGGTACCACCAGCCGAACGACGTACCGATCAGGCCGATCACAATCGCGGGAGCATCGAAGAGGCGCCCGGCCACCGCGTGCGACCCGAAGAAGAACGCGGCGAAGGTCATCCCGAAGAGCAACGCGGCCTGCGTCGGGTCGTTGTTGATGCCGGCCACGGCGGCCGTGCCAGCGATCACGACAGCGCACAGCCACGTCAGGCTGATCGCAACGTTCCGCCGGGTCTGCTCGACTCGGCCCGCCTTCAACTGCTGCTGCGCGATCCGCTGCGGGAGTTCGTGCTCGATTCGGCGGGCCTGCTCGCGGCTTCCCTTGAGTTCACGGCGGACCACATCGCACTGGTCGGCGAGCTCGCGGCAGCGTGATTCGAGCTGGATCGTGCGATCCTGCGCCTCGGTGGCGCGCTGCTCGGCTTCGGCAGCGCGCTGGTTGGCGAGCTTCTGCGCTTCGGCCAACTGGGCGGCCAGTTCGACGATCTCCGGCGAGTTCTTGCCCTCAGACGCCGCGTGCGCGGCCAGTTCCTTCTCGCGGGCGGCGAGTTCGGCCTGTTCGCGCCGGAACGTCTCGGCCTCGGACTCGCGGCGCTCCCGCTCGGCACGCAGCGCAGCTTCAGCGGCACCGAGACGAGCCTGCATCTCGTCGACTGCCGCGAGCCGCTCGCCCGAGCTGGATTCCCTCGCCTCGAGCTCGGCACGCTTCTCCTCGAGCGCACGCTGCTGGGCGAGCATCTCGTCCCGCTCCCTGGTCAGCCGCTCTCGCTCGTCGCGGAGCTCTGTGGACGACTCGGTCAGGATCTGCTCGCGCTCCTCGATCTCGGCCTGACGCGATTCGAGTTCGTGCCGCAGTTCTTCGAGCTCGTCCTCGATCCCCTGGCGCTCTTGGTGCAGCTCTCGGACATCGCCCAGCCGCTCTTCGAGAGAGCTGATCATGTGCATCAGATCGTCTTCGGAGGTGTCTACACCGTCGATAACGACCGACCCACCACTCGGTTTGAATTCGGCCTGCTCACGAAAGCTGTCCATGTCGGTACCTTCCTCCCCCCGTAGACCGGAGCACCCTGGCACCGGACATCTACAGGGATCGGTCGTGTCGAACCATCCAATGACTGCAAGTCATCTGGTGGCTCGGCCATCGAGACAAGCTGTGCCGGTGAAAGGGGTTAGGGTCGTCGAGGCCCGTTCGGATTGGGTGGTTGCGCGGTCCGTTCAGCGTCCGAGAACGCTCGCGAACGTCGCAACAGCGCGGTCGATATCCGCCCGGGAGACGTCGAGATTGGTCACGGCCCGGATCGTCCGGGGCCCTTCAGCGAGCACCAGAACACCCTCGGCGGCGAGCGCTTCGCACACCGCCTGCGCGGGTCCGAGGGCGTCGGAGAGATCGAAGTAGACCAGGTTGGTCTCGGCCTGGTCGGGTGACGAGAGGACGCCGGGGATCTCGGCGAGTCGCTCGGCGAGCAGGCGGGCGTTGGCGTGGTCGTCTGCGAGACGGTCGACGTGGTGATCGAGCGCGTGCAGCGCCGCAGCCGCGAGCACCCCGGCCTGACGCATCGCCCCGCCGAACATCTTTCGGAAGCGGCGGGCGCGCTTGACGGTCGCTTCGTCGCTGGCGAACGCCGATCCCGCCGGCGCCCCCAGGCCCTTGCTGAAGCAGACACTCACGCTGTCGGCGTGCCCGATGATCTCGCGGACGGACCGTCCGGAGGCGACACTCGCGTTCCAGAGACGCGCGCCGTCGATGTGCGCGCGCAGGCCGAGGTCGTGGGCTGTCTCGATCACCGCGTGGAGCTGCTCGATCGGCCAGACCCGCCCGCGCCCGCGGTTGTGGGTGTTCTCGAGCGAGACCAGGCGGGTGACGGCAAAGTGCTGATCATCGGGCCTGACGAGGGCTCGAACGGTGTCGGCGGTGAAGGTGCCACGCGGACCGTCCGCGAACCGGGTCGTGACGCCGCTGAGGGCCGCGGGGCCGCCGGTCTCGTAGTGCACGATGTGGCTGTCGGGGTGGCAGATGACCTCATCACCCGGCTCGGTCTGCGAGCGGATGGCGATCTGGTTGGCCATGGTGCCGCTGGGGACAAAGACGGCGGCCTCCATCCCGGTGATCTCGCACACGCGGGCCTCGAGCCTGGCGACGGTCGGGTCGTCGCCGAACATGTCGTCGCCCACGTCGGCCTCGGCGATCGCGCGGCGCATCGCGCCTGTGGGACGGGTGACAGTGTCGGATCGAAGGTCGATGGGTCGGTTCACGAGCTGGCCCTTGTTGGTGTGGTCCCAGCGGAGGCGGAACGACCGGGCTTGGCATCAAACAGCGTGGCGTGGGTTGGCCACGCACCCTCCAGCTGCAGCAGGAACTGCTTGCGTTCGAGCCCGCCTCCGTAGCCCCGAAGCCCCCCACCGCTCTCGATCACGCGATGGCACGGCACGACGATGGCGACACGATTGGCCCCGTTGGCGGCACCGACGGCCCTCTGCGCTCCCGGCGAGCCGATCCGCTCGGCGAGTTGGCCGTAGGAACAGGTCGTTCCGTAGGGGATATCGCAGAGCGCCCGCCACACTGTCTGCTGAAAGGGCGTCCCGGGAGTCTCCAGCGGGAGTGAGAACTCGCGGAGTTCGCCGGCGAAGTACGCACCGAGCTGCCGTTCGACTTCGTCGTGCAGCGGCACCCGGCTGGGCTCCATTTCGGCCCGGAGCGCGGTGCGGAGTTCGTGTTCCTCGCGCTCGAGTCGGGGGCGAACGGAGAATTCCAGTGCGGCGAGCGTCTCGGCCCCCTCCCGCTCCACGACGATCGCCACGAGAGGACCCACCGGAGATTCGAACTGCTGGCCACACAGACGCGTCATACGTGGATGGTACCGTCGCGGGAATAGCGTGCACCCCCGCGCCCGTACGGCTCATTGACAGGGATCAACCCAGGGAGGAAGCTGTCGGCAATGGCGTGTGTGGCGAGAATTCGACAGCGGCGGTGGCTGGCGTGTTTCGCGGCCGTGATCGGCACGGCCTGGCTGGCGTGCGCCTCGGGCTGCATGGGCACGGTGCATGTCACCGGGGCTGCCGCGGTCCCCCTGACCGCTCCGAGCGAAACCGGGCTCGAGAGACGGTTTCCCGGGGCCTCCGCTCTCGTCGAGGGCATCGACACCGCGGCTGTCGGCGGCCGCTGGGAGGCGGGAGACCGGGTCCTTCTGGGCATGACCTTCGCCAACGGCACCATCGAGACCGAACGCCTGCTGCTGGTCGAACTGCTCGATGAGCCCGGCAAGCGGCCGGTGTTTCGCCGGCGGGTCAACGTATTCGGAGATGAGCTGCGGATCGACTCGCCCACGCGGGCGATCCGACTCGGGCTGTTCGACGCCGAGGGCGAAGTGATCGACCAGCGCGAAGGGCAGCTGGCCGAGGTCTTCCTCGATTACGGCCCCGTGGAGGTCGCGCGGATCGGCGGGGGCTACGCCATCTCGACCGGGGGCGACGACGAGCCACGCGAGAACCCCCGCCCGGAGATCGAGTTGGAGACCCTCACGCCGAGCGTCTACGGCATGATGAGCCTTCTGGCCTTTGGCGACGGCGCGAGCGACAACCCAACCCTGGCCAAGCTCATGCAGCGGGCGTTCACAGCCGGGCAGCTACTCCGGCTGCTCTGGACGTGGGGCAAGTTCGAGATCCGCTTTGGAGACGTCGAGCGGCTCCCGGACAGTGCCGAGCCGGTGCCCGGGTTGCGGGGCGTGGAGGCGTACGACTGCCAGATCCGGATCTCGATCGGCGGGGTCGAGGCCCTCTCGGGGCGGGCGGTCGTGGTGCCGACCTTCGCGCCGCTGGGGCTTTGCGGCGGGATCGTGGCTGCGGAGCTGGTCAACTCGGCCAACCCGACCCTTCGGGCGGGAATCGTGTTGCTCGGTGCCGAACGAGGCGGGGAGAGCCTCGCGGACGAAGCGGTGCAAGAACCGCGCTATTGATGCGAACAGGCCTGCAACAGACGCCAAAAGCGGCCGATAGATGACTACATTACTTGTGAGATGCCGCGTGCGGCCGGCCCAGAGCCCGACGCAGCCAGCGTCTGACCGGTCTGCCCACGCCCGCTACAACGAGACAAGGAGCCCTCATGCCGCCCGCCACCCCGTACAACGCCCGCCGCCAGCTTGAGACCTCCTCCGGCACCTACACCTACTTCGATATCGGGGCGCTGGACGCGGCCGGCGTCGGCGTCGGCATCGCCAAGCTGCCCTACTCGATCCGGGTGCTGCTTGAGGGCGTGCTCCGCAACTGCGACGGGTTCACGGTGACACAGGACGACATCGCCGGGCTCGCCAGCTACGACGCCAAGTCGGTCAACAGCATCGAGATGCCGTTCGTCCCCGGGCGCGTCGTGCTGCAGGACTTCACGGGAGTGCCCTGCGTGGTTGACCTCGCGGCGATGCGGGACGCCATGAAGAACCTCGGCGGCGACGCCTCGCAGATCAACCCCGCGGTGCCGTGCGACCTGGTCATCGACCATTCCGTGCAGGTGGACGACTTCGGCACGCGCGTCGCGCTCACGATCAACGCTGCACATGAGTTTGAGCGGAACAACGAGCGGTACACCTTCCTCAAGTGGGGGCAGGAGAGCCTCGACAACTTCCGCGCCGTGCCGCCGGCCACCGGCATCGTCCACCAGGTCAACCTCGAATACCTCGCCCGCGGCGTGCTCACGCGTGACGTGGCCGGCGAGATGCAGGTCTTCCCCGACTCCCTCGTCGGCACCGACAGCCACACCACCATGATCAACGGCCTCGGCGTCGTGGGCTGGGGCGTCGGCGGCATCGAGGCCGAGGCGGTCATGCTGGGCCAGCCGGTCTACATGCTCACCCCGGAGGTCGTCGGCTTCCGCCTTACCGGCAAGCTGCCCGAGGGCGCGACCGCGACCGACCTCGTGCTCATGGTCACCGAGCAACTCCGCAAATTCGGCGTCGTGGAGAAGTTCGTCGAGTTCTTCGGCCCCGGCATCGCCGCGCTCAGCCTGCCCGACCGCGCGACCATCGCCAACATGGCACCCGAGTACGGCGCGACGATGGGCTTCTTCCCCATCGACAGCGTCACCATGGAATACCTCAAGCTGACCAACCGCAGCGAGGCCGAGCGCGAGCTGACCGAGAAGTACGCCAAGGTCAACCACCTCTGGTGGGAGCCGGGCTCGCCCGAGCCTGAGTACACCGCGGTCCTCGAGCTCGACCTCGGCACGGTGGTGCCCAGCGTGGCCGGCCCCAAGCGCCCGCAGGACCGGATCGAACTCAAAAACCTGCACACCTCGTTCGCCGAGTCACTCGTCGCCCCGGTCGGGCCCAAGGGCATGGGCGTCGCCAAGGACAAGGTCGGCACCACGGCCAAGATCACCCACACCGTCGAACGCCCCGGCGAGAAGCCGGGCATGGTCAGCGAATTGCACCACGGCAGCGTGGTCATCGCCGCGATCACCAGCTGCACCAACACCAGCAACCCCGACGTCATGGTCGCGGCCGGTCTGGTCGCGCGGAAGGCCCGGGCCCTCGGCCTGACCCGCAAGCCCTGGGTCAAGACCAGCCTCGCGCCCGGCTCCAAGGTCGTCACCGAGTACTACGACAAGGCCAACCTCACCGAAGACCTCGACGCGATCGGCTTTGCGACCGTCGGCTACGGCTGCACGACGTGCATCGGCAACTCCGGCCCGCTCCCGCCCGAGGTCGAGGCCGCGGTCGACGAGGGCGACCTCGCCGTCGCGTCGGTCCTCAGCGGCAACCGCAACTTCGAGGGCCGCGTCCATCCCAAGGTGCGGGCGAACTACCTCGCCAGCCCGCCGCTGGTCGTCGCCTACGCCCTCGCGGGCCGGGTCGATTTCGACATCTACAACGAGCCCCTCGCCCAGACACCCGACGGCAAGGACGTCTTCCTCAAGGACGTCTGGCCGACGATTGACGAGGTCCGCTCGACCGTCGCCGCGTGCATCAACCGCGAGCAGTACGAGGCCAAGTACGCCGACACCTACACCGGCAACGAGACGTGGAACGCCGTCCCCGTCAGCGAGAGCGAGCTCTACCCGTGGGAGGCTTCGAGCACCTACATCCAGAACCCGCCCTTCTTTGAGGGCATGACCGAGGAGGCCCCCGGCGTCACCTCGATCCACGGTGCCCGTTGCCTTGCCCTGCTCGGCGACAGCGTCACCACCGACCACATCTCTCCCGCCGGCGCGATCGCCGAGGACACACCCGCCGGGCAGTACCTGATCGCACAAGGCGTCGCCAAGCGGGACTTCAACAGCTACGGCAGCCGCCGCGGCAACGACCGCGTCATGACCCGAGGCACCTTCGCCAACGTCCGCATCCGCAACCGCATCGCCCTCGGCGAAGACGGCAAGATCCCCGAGGGCGGGTGGACCCGCGACTTCACGCAGGGCGACACCATCGAGACCGCTCCGGTGGTCTACATCTACGACGCCGCGATGGCCTCAAAGACCGCGGGCGTGCCGCTGGTGGTCGTCGCCGGCAAGGACTACGGCATGGGCTCGAGCCGCGACTGGGCGGCCAAGGGCACCAACCTGCTCGGCGTCCGCGCTGTCATCGCCGAGAGCTTCGAGCGGATCCACCGCAGCAATCTGGTCTTCATGGGCGTGCTGCCCCTGGTCTTCCAGGAGGGCCAGACCGCCGAGTCGCTCGGCCTCAAGGGCGACGAGGTGTTCAACATCGTGATCCCCGAATCGATCGAGCCTCGGATGGATGTCACGGTCGTCGCCAACACCCCGGCGGGCAAGACCGTTGAGTTCACCTGCACGATGCGCCTCGACACCCCGGTCGAGATCGAGTACTTCCGCAACGGCGGCATCCTGCAGACGGTGATCCGCAAGAAGCTCAACGAGTCGAGGCAGATGGCCTGAGCCCCGGGGCGACAGCCGCCCGGCCGTGGCGAATCGCGGAAAAGTAGGTATGCTCCGTCCCAACATTTCTGTAGGGAGGACATCCATGACTACGGCCCCAATCTCGCCCACCGGTTCTCGCGTCTGCCCGAAGTGCCAATACGACTCCGGGAACCCGGACGCGGAGGCCTGCCCCGAGTGCGGCACCTCGCTGGCACCGCACTGCATCATCTGCGGCTACGACCTCAAGGGGCTTGCTCGTGATGGGGTCTGCCCCGAGTGCGGCACATCCGTCAAGCAGTCGTATCTCCCCGATCTCCTGCAGAACCGCTCACCTGAGTACCTCGGCCAACTCCGCTCAGGGCTTTCGTTTGTGCTCAACGGCATCCTGGCGTACGTGTGCGTCGTGGTGCTCGGCATCTTCAGCGCGTTCGTCAGCGTCACCGGCGCCGAGCTGTTTCTGGCCTTTGCGGGGACGGCGTGCTCCATCGCGATCCTCGTGGGCTGGTGGCGGCTCACGACGCCGGACCCCGGCATGCCGCCCGAGGCCAACGCCGGGCTGGGAGCGCGGCAGATCATCCGCATCGCGGTATGCGTCCAACTCGCGGCGTCGATCTTCAGCCTCGTCCCGCAATTCAGCACCGGCCAGACGCTCGCCCCGGGCATGACGGCGATCGTCGTGCTCTCGATGGTGCTCGGGCTGCTCTCGCTGGTGGCATGGGTCGCCCAGTTCTTCGCGGCCATGCTCTACGTCCGCTGGCTCGCCCGCCGGGTCCCCGACCAGAAACTCCACAACCGTGCCAAACGGTTCATGTGGCTCGGGCCGTTGCTCCAGACCGTCGGGCTGCTGCTCATCGGTCTCGGCCCGCTGATCGCGCTGGTGATGTACTGGAACATGCTCGACGTCATGCGCAAGCACATCAAGCGGATGCTGGCCGAGACCTGAGTCCCTGCGGCAGGGTTCCGGGCGCTATTCTGACCCCATGGCCACGCGCACCATCACCACACTCGTCACCAGCCTCTTCGACTACGCCGGGCTCTTCCCGCCCGCCACGCTCGACATGCAGAAGGCGTGCGAGAACTACGCACGCGACCGCATGGGCAGGCACGCGTGGATGCTCGGGCGGATCGTCTGCCCGGCTTCCAAGCTCCACAAGCTCTCCGAGGCCGCGGCGATCCTCATGCCGGGAACCTACGGCACCAGCGGCTACCGCGAGCACGCCGACATCCTCGAACCGTGGGGCGTCTCGGCCGTCATCGACCGGCCGCTCGACGAGGCCCTCGAGCTGATCGACGCCTTCGACGAGCACCACGCCGAGGAGGTCCACGGCCTGGCCCGTGTCGAGTGCCTCGAGCTCCGCCCCGATTCGCCCGAGGCGATCGACCGCGCCCTCGACCAGATCCCCGAGGACGTCATGGCGTTCTTTGAGGTGCCGGCGATGGAGGACTGCCGCGGCTTCGTGGCGGCGCTCGCGGGCAACGACGCGGCCGCGAAGATCCGGTGCGGCGGCGTCACGCCCGAGGCCTTCCCCACCAGCGAGCAGGTCGCGGCGTTCGTCCTGGCCTGCAAGAACGCGGCCGTGCCCTTCAAGGCCACCGCCGGCCTGCACCACCCCGTCCGCGCCGAGCAGAAACTCACCTACGAACCCGACAGCGAGCGGGGCGTGATGCACGGGTTTGTCAACCTGTTCATGGCGGCCTCGTTTGTGCGCGCAGATGACGTGCCGCTGGAATTCGTCGTCGAGCTGCTCGAGGAGCGCGACCCCGACACCTTCAGCTTCGGCGAAGACTCGGCGACGTGGCGCAACCACGAGATCGGCGCGGCCGACATCGCCCGGGCCCGCGAGACCTTCGCGCTCTCGATCGGCTCGTGCTCGTTTGGGGAGCCGGTGGAGGACTTGCAGAAGCTGGGGTGGTTCTGAATCATGCGGAGGGTTTGAGATGACCAAGGAGCCCGCAGCAGAACGCCTTTCCGCTCCTCCAAGTGAGCGCAGCGAACGCGCAGGCTCCCTCCCCCGCGCCCCGCGGGGAAGGGCCGGGGAGGGGGCTTCCCATCCTCCCCTGCCTCCCCACTCCCGTGCCCTCACACCCACCGACACCGCCAAAGAGCGTGCAAAGCCCCTCCGGCGAGAGATGACCCCGCCCGAGCGGGTCCTCTGGTCCCACCTTCGCGCCGGCAGGTGCTTCGGCATCAAGTTCCGCCGCCAGCACCCGATGGGCGACTACATCCTCGACTTCTACTGCCACGACGCCGGGCTCGACATCGAGATCGACGGCCGAGCGCACGATCACCGGCAAGGCCGCGATCGCCGACGCGACGAGTGGCTTTGCGCTCAGGGTGTCGAGGTCCTGCGTATCCCCGCGTGGAAGATCAGCCGGGATCATCACGCGGTCGTCGGGTTGATCGCGCATACCGTCGAGCGACGGATGGAGTCTCTGCACCCGGGCATGTTCGCCGAGAAGGAGGCGGCGTGGCTGGCGGAACGAGCAGAGAAGAAGGTGAAGTAGAATGAGCCCTCTCCCCAACCCTCTCCCGCGAGGCGCGGGAGAGGGGGCCGGAGTGCCGCCGCCCGGCCTGCCCGAACCGACAGGAGTGACTTATGCCCTACGAAATCAACGAAACCCACGACCCCAAGCTCGAGAGCTGGGTCGAGTCGGCCAACGACCCGGAGACGGACTTCCCGATTCAGAACCTGGCGGTTTGTGAGTATCTGGGTCCGGAGCACGGTGATGGACTCGGCGTCAGGATCGGCAACTCGATCCTCGATATCGCGGCTGCATGCCGAGTTGGGCTGCTCCAAGACTCCGGCGTGACAATCAAGACGCTCGAACGGTTCACTTGGGGTGGCAGTGTGCTCGCAAACCTCGGCACCAGCGGGATGTCGCAATTCCGCGCCGCGGTTCAGCGACTGCTGAGTTCGGGCACCGACGCCTCCCGGATTGGGAAGGCCCGCGAGCTGTTGATCGATGCAGACATCTGCGTGGTACACCAGCCTCTGCCCACCCGCGACTACACCGACTTCTACGCCTCCCTCCATCACGCCACCAACGTCGGCTCCATGTTCCGGCCCGACAACCCGCTGCTGCCCAACTACAAGCACATCCCCATCGGCTACCACGGCCGCGCCTCTTCCATCGTCCCCAGCGGCACGCCCGTCCGCAGGCCCGTCGGCCAGCAGGCACCCGCCGAAGAGGGCGGTTCGCCGCAGTTCGGGCCGTGCAAGATGCTCGACTTCGAGCTCGAGATGGGCATGATCATCGGCCGCGGCAATGAGCTGGGCGAGCCGATCTCGATCGCCGACGCCGAGGACCACGTCTTCGGCATGTGCATCGTCAACGACTGGTCGGCTCGCGACCTGCAGAAGTGGGAGTACCAGCCGCTCGGGCCGTTCCTTGCCAAGAGCTTCGCCACCAGCGTCTCGCCCTACATCGTGACGATGGAGGCGCTCGCGCCCTTCCGCACACCCGCGTTTGCGCGCGCAGCCGGCGATCCGCAGCCGCTGCCCTATCTCGACAGCGAGTACAACCGAGCCCACGGCGGCATCGACATCACCTGCGAGGTCTGGCTCGCGACCGCCGAGATGCGAAAGCGCGACCTCTCGCCCGTCCGCATCTGCAAGAGCTCGTTCAAGGACCTGTACTGGACCCTCGCCCAGTTCGTCGCCCACCACACCGTCAACGGGTGCAACCTGCAACCCGGTGACCTGCTCGCCAGCGGCACGATCAGCGGGCCCACCCGCGACAGCCGCGGGTCGATGCTGGAACTGACCTGGGACGGCGATCCCTGGGCCAACCCGCCCGTCGTCGTGCCCGGCACGCAGCGGACGCCGATCAAGCTGCCCACCGGCGAAGAGCGCAAGTTCCTCGCCGACGGCGACGAGGTGATCATCAAGGCCTACTGCGAGCGCGAGGGCTTCCGGCGGATTGGGTTCGGCGAGTGCCGGGGAACGATCGAGGCCGCACGGACGTAGAGCGGGTGTGCTCCTGCTCTGCACGTTCATCTGGGTGGTCGTGGCGATTGGCGTCGCGGCGGCCAGGCACGAATACCGACAGGTGCCCGTCTACCCCAAGGGCGAGGGCAACTGCCAGGGCTGCGGCTACTCGCTGGCCGGTCTGCCCGCCGGGGCCCTCTGCCCCGAGTGCGGCAAGTCAGACCCGGGCGACCCGACCGTTGTCACGCGGAGCGGCACCATCCCCAACTACGTCATTCGGCGGCTCTCGGCTGCCCTTTCGCTTTCCCTGCTGAGTCTGGTGATTTTCGCACCGGTGTTGCACGTGGCGCTCCGCTGGTCCTACGTGCTGCAGTTTGGGGCCCAGCGCGCAAGCAAGATGGGCGCAATCATCCGCGCCCGCGGCATGGATCTTGAGTGGGAAGAGTCGCTCCTGCCGATCCTCGCCTGCGGCGGGGTCGCCGCTCTGAGCGCCCTGCTCTCGCCCGAAGCCCGGTGGTTCCGCCCGACCTGCTGGGTGATCGCTGCGGGATGGCTCGCGTCGGTGATCTGGCTGTTCCTGCAAACTTGGGTGATCTACGGCTAAGGCAGCATACCGCAACGAGTTGCGCAGCTGTTACCTTAGCATGAGGGGAAATGGACACACCTTGCATTCGCTCTGAACATACTTGTATGCTGTTTGGATGAAACATCATCAGATACTCGTGGCGGTTGTAGTGTTCCTCATCTCAGTGCTCGGCCTGAGCGGGTGCGAAGACCCGGACGCGGCGGAGAAGGAGGCCATCCTCGCCTCGCTCTGGCAGCTTGATCAGGCGTACGTTGACTGCGACGGGGCCGCGGCCGTGGCCATGATGTCGAGCAAGGCTCTGGCCGAATACACACGGATGGTGAAACTTGCGCTCGACGGAACCCGCATCCAGGTGCTCGGGCTTGAGCCGGGCGAACTGATGCAGGTGCTGCAACTCCGCAACCGGCTCACCCGTGCCCAACTCGAGAACATGGACGGAGCCGGCTATCAGGAGTTCGCGACAAATGAGTGTTGGTATATCGACTTGGATCTCGAAGAAGTAGCGTACGCCTCGTTGATCGACGACATCAAAGTGTACGGTGATCTCGCCCACGCCGCGATCCTCGACGAGGACGGCAAGGACTCGGGTCTCGTCGTCGAGTTTGCCAAGGAAGACGGCGTATGGAAGGTCAACGAATTCTGCTTCCAGCGGCTCTTTAACGAGTACGTATACAGTCTCGCGGCACAAGAGGGCATGGAGGTTGCCGAGCTTCTCATCGAGGTGGAAGAGATGGAATGGGGCAACACGATCCGCCGATCGATCTGGGAGCCGCTGCGATAGGCCCTCCGTCCTCAGGACGTCGCGAAGCGACCCGCGTCCGGGCCCCACCGCCTAACGGCGGAACATCACCGCGCACGCGGAGTGCCCGTGCAGATAGCTCTGGTCCCCGACCGGCCCGATCTCGCCGGCGGTGAAGCACCCCGCCAGCGGGATGAGCGATTTGTCGGACTCGACCAGCCTGCCGCCTTTGGCCTGCTCGGGCGCCGGGAGTGTGTCGCGGAATGCCTGCTGGATGGTCATCGCGTCGTGGTGGCGATGATCGAAGAGGTTCGTACCCCGCCCGGTGCACGTGATGAGCAGCACCCCGTCGGGGCGGCCGTGGAGCTGCTGGGCGTGCAGCAGCAGGTCGAGGTCCTCCTCGGCCGTCTGCGCATCGCGGGTGTGGAACCGCACCGTCTGCCCGACCCTGACCAGGTCCTGCACCGCGATGTAGCCGGTCTCCGGGTTGACTCCCGCAACGTTGCGGATCAAATAGTCGCCCCGCCCGGTGTGGTCCTTGTACTCGCTGACGACCCGCCCGAGAAACAAGCCCTGCTGCAACAGCTCGCGCTCGTGCTCGCCAAGCGACTCGAACGCCTCCCGGAAGACATCGAGCGCCGGCCGCCCGCCGAGCTCGTAGATGATGTTGTTCTTGGCCTTGGTGATGATCATGTTGTCGGCCAGCGGCCGGCAGCCCTGGCTGACCACCGTGTCGATATGCACCGGCCCGGAGATGCTCACCCCGACAAAGCCGGTGCGGATCAGCGTGTCGTTGCAGAGCATCGCGTTCTGCCCGGCCTTGGCCGCACCCGAGACGACACCCCCGACGATGACACCCGCCGGGCGCCCCGTGCGGTCGGTGGCGCGGCACTCGTTGAGCTGAGGGAGTAACTGGTTCACCGGCGTGCTGAACGGGTCGGCAAAGACGAACGTCGCGCGGAGCGACGGGTCTCGCCCGATGAGCTGGCCCAGAGCCATGCGCCCCGCCTCGCCCGTCGCCGCCGAGTGCCGGAGCGAGGCGCTGTGGAACGGGTGCACCCGCACCCCCGGGAGCCGTGCGGCCAGGGCCGAGACCGCCGGGGTGTGCTCGAGCTCGCGATCTCCCCCAACAACCGCCGCCGTGGTCACGCCGATCACCGCCCGCGGCCGGAGCACACCGCCGATCGCCTTGCCGATCGCGCCCAACTCCTCGGCGTGGTGGGCCGAGACAAACAGCAACAGCAGGTCGGGCTCGGGGATCGCGCGCAGCTGCTCGCCGACCTCGCCCGCAGCGATCGACGCGTCGGCGGAAGTGGAGACCCCGGAAACGAACCGCACGCCGGTATCCGGCGGCGGGAGTGAGGGCTCAGGAGACTCGTACACCACGCCGCTTACGAACCCGGCTGACCGGACCCGCTGCCGATCACATTCAGGCCACCCGGGCCGAGCGTGTCGATGCGTGTGGGAGTGACGATGCGGAGGTTGAGGTCGCGGTCGAGCGTCGAGGACCCGAGCACACCGACGATCTCGCCGAGCTTGTTGGTCACGCCGAGAGCGTCGTCACCCGGCACGATGTAGCCGATGGTGCGGGGCACGCTCTCGTTGACGCTGACGATGCGGTACATCAGCGGCAGGCGGTTGCCGTCGTAGACACTGCTGCGGACCAGGCGGCCGACGAACTGGTAGCCGCGGGTCGTCTCCAGCTCACGGATCTGCGAGGCGATCTGGGTGTAGCTGGCGTCAATCGACTCCCGCTTGGCACGCAGCTCGCGCCGGGCGTCGCGGGCCGAGATCCGCATCTCGATGAGCTGCAGCCGCTGGCCGAGCGAGGAGGCGATCCGCTGCCCCATCGCGTCGTCGCCCTGGGCCGAGATTGCGCGGCGGAGTTCGGCCGCCATCTCGTCGAGCTCGGCCGTGTCGCTGTCCTGCGCCTGCACCTGCGTGAACAGCTCAGAGAGCTGGCGGAGCGTTCCAACGAGCCTGGACCGGGCGTCTTCGGCAACGCGTCCCTGATCGATGCGTGTAACGTTGTCGGCGGCCTCGGTGGCCGGCTCTGCATCGGTCTCGGGCTGTGCCGGCTCTGCTGCGGGGTCACGCAGGTCGATGTCGGCGCCGGACGCAGGATCGGTCGTGGGCGGGGTCGTCTCAACCGGTGTGGCCTCACCCTCGTTGCCAGCAGCCGGCGGCGTGGCCTCCTCGCCGGACGCCGCGGCGCCATCGTCAGCCTGAGCCGGTTCAGTCTTGACCTGCTCGGTCTTTGCGGGCTCGGTCTTCGCCGGCTCGGTCACCTGCTGGACAGGAATCGAATCGAGATACTTCTTCACTTCCGCGTCGGTCGCGGCGCGGAGGCTCCCGACCTTGAGGTAGGCACGAGCCGCCGGCGGCGGCGTGACCGAGTAGCCGATGACCTTGTCGTTGGCGTCCATGATCGGCGCGTAGATCCGCATCCGGGTGCCGATCGGGGCGTCCTCACCCCGGGGCATGGCACGCTGCCAGCTCTTGCCGAACCCTCCGGCCTGGTTGACGCTCTTGAGACCGCTCTGCCGGGTGAGGGAGACGAAGACGCCGTCTCCGGACAGCTCGACCTCTTCGGCCCGGACATACACCGGCAGGTCCGGCGGATACGCCACGCGGGCCCAGCCGCCACCCTCGGCGTCGATCCAGACCACGCGGCCCTTCTCGAGCAAGGCGACGTGGTAGTAGCCGTCCATATCACCGGCTTTGAGCGGCACGTTGTCGGTGGTCGTGACGGCGTAATAGGGCTCGACCGCGACGGTCTGCCCCTGTGCCGGGGTCGGGGCAAGCATCAGCACGGCCGCGGCCAGCAGCGTGGCACTGGTGACGAATGATGCGAAACGGGTCGGTGTGATGCGGAGCATTGAGTCGCCTCCTGGCGGGTCTGGCCCGGCGCCGCTCGCTTCGGCCTTCGCGCGGAGCCCGTTCGCTCCGCGTTTGGCGCTTCCTTGCGTCCGCCGGGTCGTTGGTGAGTGTATCCTTGTCGGTCCGCGTGTGGGTGTGAGCCGCGTTGTCCGTGTGGGCAGCGGGCTCACTGGTGTCGCAGACCGGGGTCCGCACCCGGGTTTTTGGGGCCCACGCCCACAATCCGCCGACCCCACCAAACGCAGGCCCGCCGCCGTGGCTTGCTTCCTCAGAGGCCCGAGCCCAAGGGATCACCGAATGCGTCGCGATCGACTGGCTGTTGGCATTGTGCATGTCCTCTCCACCGCCGGCCTCGCAGCCGGGCTGAGCACCGCTCTCGTGGCGGGCTTGGCCGGGTGCGGTGCCTCACCGCTCGACATGAACCGCGAACAGTCGCTCCGGACGTATGTCACCGAGGCGGCCCGGTCCGAGCTCGCCGACGCCTCGGCCCGGCCCCAGGCCCGGATGACGACCCGCAGCAGCGACCCGCTCCCCATCGATCCGAAGTTCCTCCCCGAGCTCGAGGCGATGGCCGGTCCGGCCTCCCGCGAGATGACCGCCCGCGACTACGGATCCGACCTGACCGGGACCGAGTCCCAGTCGGTGGGCGTCACCCTGCGCCACGCCATCCGCGCGGCCGTCAACAACAACCTCGAGATCCAGTTCGCACGCCTGGCCCCCGCGATCAGCGAGACCGATGTCGTCGCCGCCGAAGGGGCCTTCGACTGGGTGTTCTTCTCGAACGCGACATGGAACAACCTCGACCAGGTCGCCCCGAGCAGCTCGTTTAGCACCACAAACGGCCTCACGCAGCAGCAGTCGGTGCAGAACGCCACCGGCATCCGCCGGCCGCTCGAGTCGGGCGGACAGTTCAGCATCCAGCAGGAACTGATCTACACCGACTTCAACTCCCCGGGTGTGACCTTCACGCCCGACCCGGCGACGCAGGCCGCGCTCACGCTGCAGTTCGACCAGCCGCTGCTTCGCAACTTCGGGTCCGACGTCGCCCTCGCGCAGATCCGTGTGAACCGCAACCTCGAGCGCAACTCGGTGGCGGACCTGCGGGCACAGCTCATCCAGACGGTGAACACTGTCGAGGCGACCTATTGGGAGCTCGCCCGCGCCCAGCACGATCTGGTGATCCTCGAGAAGCTGCTCGAACGCGGGATCGTAACCAGAGACCAGCTGCAGGTCAGGCTCGAGGCCGGCCTCGACGTGCCGCCCTCGCAGCTGGCTGACGCGGTCGCGCGAGTGGAGCGTCGGCGGGCCGACGTGGCCACCGCACGCGATGTCGTCCGCGACACGAGCGACCGGCTCAAGCTGCTCATGAACGACGCGGACTACCCGGTGGGCTCCGAGATCCTCGTCACACCGATCGACGTGCCCGTCGACGAGCCGATCGAGTTCAGCCTCATCAACGCCCTGACCACCGCGATCCAGCACCGGCCGGAGGTCGATCAGGCGATCCTCTCCATCGACAACACCTCCATCCGTGAGGTCGTCGCGGCCAACCAGCGCCTGCCGCAGCTGAACCTGCAGCTTCAGGCGAGGTTCCAGGGCCTCGACAACGGGCTCGGTGCGCTGAGCAACGAGACCGATGGCGACTTCGTGGACTACGTCGTCGGGCTCAACTTCGAGCAGCCCATCGGGAACCGGGCGGCGGAGGCCGGGTACATCCGGCGGCGGCTCGAACGCGAGCAGGCGGTGCTCTCCTACCGCAACACCGTGCAACAGATCGTGCGCGATGTGAAGTCGTCGCTCCGCTCGGTGATCCGCAATTACGAGCTGATCGAGCAGCGGCGGAACTCCCGCATCGCGGCCTCCGAGTCGCTGCGGACGCTCGAGGTCGAGAACAAGGAGATCCGCGAGCGCTCGTCCGAACGGCTGGAACTCGAGTTCAACCGCCAGGAGTCGCTGGCCAACGCCGAACGCCTCGAGATGGAGTCCATCGCCGCGTTCAACTCGTCTGTTGCGCAGCTCTACGCCTCCATGGGCACCGCGCTCGAACGCAACAACATCGCCTTCGTCGCACCCTCGGCCGAGGACGCGCTGCAGCCGCGGTACTCGACGGACTACTGGGCCTCGTGGGGTGAGGCCGAGGAGCAGGACCCGACGTTCGGGACCGAGCCCGAGGGCACCCCCGGCGGGGTGAGCAGCGAGATGATCGCCGAGGTCACTGAGCCCGACCCCGCTGATCTCGTCGACGAGGCCGTCGAGAACGACGCGGTCATCGAGGATGACGGCGCAACCCCGGACGACGCCGACTCCGGCGACGACTGATCCCGATGCAGGCTGGCCCCGAGGACATCGCCTTGGCGGTAGAGCGGCTCCGCGCAAAGCGGCTCGTGGCGTTCCCCACCGAAACCGTCTACGGCCTTGGCGCGCTTGCTCTCGACACCGAGGCCGTCGCCGGCGTCTTCCGCGTCAAGGGGCGCCCCTCCAACAACCCGCTCATCGTGCACGTCGTGGACGAGGCGATGGCCAAGCGGGTCTGCGCCGACTGGCCCGCGCACGCCGCCACGCTCGCGGCCGACTTCTGGCCGGGCCCGCTCACGATTGTCGTGCCGAAGTCCGCCGATGTGCCCGACGTGGTCACCGCCGCCGGCCCGACCGTCGCCGTCCGCTCGCCGCGGCACCCGCTCACGCTCGCCCTGCTCGAATCGCTCGGTGAGCCGCTCGTCGGCCCGAGCGCCAACCGGTCCGGCGGTGTCTCGCCCACGTGCGCCGCGCACGTCCGCGAGAGCTTCAGCGAGGACGAGGTGTTCGTGCTCGACGGCGGCCCGTGCGTCGGCGGCATCGAGTCCACCGTCGTTGATGTCTCCGGCGAGCGGGTGCGGGTCCTCCGGCCGGGGCTGACCTCGGCCGAGCAGATCGCCGCGTCGATCGGTGAGCCCGTCGAGTCTGGAGAACACGACGGGCACGAGGGACCTGCCCGATCGCCGGGTCAGGTCGGCCCCCACTACGCCCCGCAGGCCCCGGCCCGGCTCATCGAGGAGGCCGACCTCGCGGAGGCACTGGCCGGGCTCGAGCCGGGCACGTCCGCCGCGGTGCTCACGCGGCGCGTCGATCACGTCACAGCCCCCCACCACGCCATCGCGATGCCGACCGAGGGCAAGGACTACGCCGCCCGGCTCTACGCCGCGCTTCGCGAAGCCGATGCCAAGCGTCCGGCGGTTGTGCTCATCGTCAAGCCCTGGCCGGCCGGGCCGACCTCGGGCGTGTGGTCGGCGATCGCCGACCGGCTTGGCCGGGCCACATCGCCGCGAAATCGGTAGAGGGGACGGCCTACTGCTGCCGGACGCGGTGCTCGATCGAGCCGCTGTCGCGTTCGATGAGGATCTCGTCGGCCTCGGTCAGGAAGAGCCCGTGGTCGATCACGCCGGGGATGTCGTTGAGCGACGCCGCGAGCTCGGAGAGGTCGTGCTCGCCCAGCGCGACATCGATGATCAGGTTGCCGTTGTCGGTGATGAACAGCTCGCCCTTGATCGTGCGGCGGCAAACGCCGTTGAGCCCGAGGTTGCGGAGCTCACCCCGCACGGCCGTCAGCCCGAAGGCCAGGACCGCGATCGGCAGCGTGGTCCGCTGGCCGAGGCGGTTGACGAGCTTGGACTCGTCGACCATGTACACGCGTTTCTCGGAGGCCCACGCGACGATGCGCTCACGCGTCATCGCCCCGCCCGAGCCCTTGAGCATGTTCATCCCGCCGTCGACCTCGTCGGCCCCGTCGAAGAGGTAGTCCACCTTCTCGACGAGCGCGAAGTCCATCACCGGCAGCGCGTGGAAGCGGGCGAGTGTCTCCGTCGCGTGGCTGGTGGCGACGCACCGAAGCTTGAGGTCTTCGGTCTTGACCCGCTCGGCCAGCGCCACCACGCCACGCGAGGCGGTGCGGCCGGTACCGAGACCGACGAGCATGCCGTTCTGGATCTCGGCGACTGCTGCTTCTGCGAGAGGATCGGCGACGCGTTGCTCGCTCATGATGAGGCTCCGAACTCGATGCCCTGGGCAGCCGCATGGACGACCCGTGATTGATGGTGACTGTCTGGCGACGCATGTACTGCCGCCAGGCATCGCTGCCCGATTCGCGGCCGCCGCCGGTATCTTTCTCGCCGCCGAACGCCCCGCCGATCTCCGCACCGCTGGTGCCGAGGTTGACGTAGGCCAGCCCGCAGTCGCTGCCCGTGCCCGCGGGGCTGAGGAACCGCTCGGTCGCCCGCACACCGCCCGCGAAGATCGCCGAGCTGAGGCCCTGGTCCGCGTCGTTCTGCATCGCGATCGCCTCGTCGAGGTCGCGGTAGGTGAACACGTACAGGATCGGAGCGAAGGTCTCTTCGTGCGAGATCGGGAACGGGCCGGACGCCGGGGCCCTGATGATCGTCGGGTAAACAAAGTGCCCGCCCAGACCGTCACCGGTCACGCGGTCACCACCGACGAGCACCTCGCCGCCCTGCTGCTTGGCCTGCTCGATGGCCCGCAGGAACTGATCGACCGACCGGGAGTTGATCAGCGGCCCCACGAGCGTCGAGCGATCGAGGGGGTCGCCGATCTTCACGCCCTTGTACGCCTCGACCAGGCGGTCGGTCAGCGTCTCGGCGATCGACTCGTGCACGATGAGGCGGCGGGTCGTGGTGCAACGCTGTCCCGCGGTGCCCACCGCGCCGAAGAACGTGCCCTCAAAGGCCAGGTCGAGGTCCGCGTCGGGCTCGACGATGATCGCGTTGTTGCCGCCCAGTTCCAGCAGCGTCCGCCCCAGCCGCCTGGCGACGACGGCGCCCACGTGCCTGCCCATGCGGCACGAGCCCGTGGCGCTGATCAGCGGCACGCGTCCGTCGTGGATGAGCCGCTCGCCGACCACGTCGTCGGTACCGATCACCAGATTGAACACGCCCTCGTGCCCCATCTCGCGGGCGACCCGCTCGGCGATGGCGTTGGTCGCGATCGCCGTGAGCGGGGCGAGCAGGCTCGGCTTCCAGATGAGTGAGTCGCCGCAGACAGCCCCGAGCATCGCGTTCCAACCCCAGACCGCGTTCGGGAAGTTGAACGCCGTAATGACGCCGACCGGCCCGAGCGGGAGCCACTGCTCGTACATGCGGTGCTCGGGCCGCTCGCTGGGCATGGTCTTGCCGTAGAGCTGGCGGCTGAGCCCGACCGCAAAGTCGGCGATGTCGATCGTCTCCTGCACCTCGCCGATGCCCTCGGCCCGGATCTTGCCGACCTCAAGGGCCACGAGTTCGCCGAGCGGCACGAGGTAGCGGCGAAGCTCCTCGCCGATCGCCCGGACCACCTGCCCCCGCACCGGTGCCGGCACACGGCGCCAGCGGTCAAAGCCGGCGATCGCCTCGGACAGGACCTGCTCGTAGCTCGCCTCGGTGTCGAGACGCACTCCGGCGATCGGGCGGCCCGTCGCCGGGTTGTCGCTCAGCACGACCCCCGTCTCGGGGGTCTCGTCGCCGACGGGCTCGAGCACCACACGCTCGTGGTCGGTCAGTCCGAGTTGCGTCAGCAGAGCGGTCGGCATGGCGTGGCTGATGGCGGTGGGCATGGCGTGACTGTAGGGCCGCCGGGATTCCCCGCGACTACCCCCGACGCTCCGCGGCGTGCTCGGCCCCGGGCAACCCCCGCAGGAAACTCGTCAGCCGGGCCAGATCGGGCGACAGCGCGTCGCGGACATACGCGCCGCTCACGCCGCAACCCACCGCCAGCGCCTCGGCCAGGGGCAACCCCAAGACCTGCGCGAAGCTGAACCCCGCACCGAAATGATCACCCGCGCCCGTCGAGAGCTTGGGATGAGCCGTGAACGGCCCCTCAAACCAGGCGCTCGCACCCGAATCGTCCGCGGCCCCGGCCCCCTCTCGTGGGTGGATCACCAGGCATGCCAGCCCGGACCGCTCCCGTACCCGCTCGGCGGCCAGCCGCACCCCCGCACCCAGCGACGGCGCGTCGGTGAACGCGTCGACCCCCAGCACCCGCGCGACCCGCTCGCCCTCGGCGAGGTTGAGGCTGAGCGTCACCGGCAGCAACTCGTTCATGCGACCGAGCGTCTCCAGCGCGGAGCGGAGGTCCTCGTCGGTCCGCTTCGCCGGGTCGGACAAGTCGATGAACACCCGCCGCGGGTGGCCCGCGCCGGACGCACCTGAAGCGAGGCCCGGCAGCACGTCGCGGATGAGCCCTTCCCAGATCCCCTGCACCCCGCCGCAGAGCGTCCAGTTGACGATGCCCAGAAGCCTCGACCGCTCGCAGTGCGCGCGCAACCCGTCGAGCCCGACGCGTTCGACGAGCCGCTCCCACGTCACGGCCTGCACGTTCGCAGCCTTGCCGAGCATGATCTTGCCGTCGTCAAACTCGAGCGCATCGGTGTAGGCCGGAGCCGCGATGGGGATCACCCGCTCGCACCGCTCGGCGAAGGGCTGGTACACCGGGAGAAGCTCGTCGGAGGCGTCGTCCTTGCCAACCGCCCCGATATAGGTCGTGGGCATGCCGAGTCGCCCGAGTGCCCCGGCGTAGAGCGGGCCGTTGCCGCCGAAGCGCACCTCGTCCACCACCAGCTCGATGTTCGCGCTCTTGCCAGCCGCGTCGGCGACGCGACCGGCGAATCGCGGGATGGTGGTGATCGGCTCGAAGTCCTCCATCGCCATGCTGCAGCGGCGGTCCACCACGCGGATGATCGAGTCGAGAAACCCGTCAAACCCGGCGAGGGCCGGCGTCGCGGCGAGCATGCCTCCGGCGCGCGCGCGGTCCAGCGCGTCGGCTGCGGAGCGGGCGATGGACTCCCGGCTCGTGCCGCCGGACGTGGTGGAGTGCGTGTCGGTCATGGTGCGGAGCGTACACTCGCCGTCCTATGACCGACCAGCCCAGCCAGCCCGAGGCCGTGAACCTGTCGCGCATCGTCATCGCCACCGGCAACCCGCACAAGGTCGAGGAGCTGAGCAGGCTGCTCGCTCTGCCGGGGGTCGAGTTCGTCGGGCTGAAAGAGCTTCCCGAACACGACACCTTCTCCGAGCCGGAGGAGGTCGGGAACACCTTCGAATCCAACGCCACGATCAAGGCCGTTTCCTACGCCGCCCAGACCGGCCTGCCCTGCCTGGCCGACGACTCGGGGCTGGAGGTCGATGCGCTCGGCGGTGCCCCCGGCGTCATCAGCAGCCACTATTGCACCGACGGACGCGAGGTCGGCATGAGCCGCCCCGAGCGCGACGCTGCGAACAACGCCAAGCTGCTGCGGAAGTTGGAGGGCGTGCCAGCCGAGAAGCGTGCGGCGAGGTTTGTGTGTGTGATGGTGCTGGCGGGGCCCCTTCCTCAAAAGATGCAGGAAGGCCCAGCATCGCCTGGACCTACGGGGACATCATCCCGGCAAGGGTCAAACTCAGGGGGGCGGGCTTTCCAGCCCGCCTCGGGGACCTTCAGCGGTGCCCTCCAAACATCCCACACCGGAAACCTGCCTCACTGGCAAGCGCCCGGAGCGACGTACTTCGTCACCTTCAGACTCAAACGCGGCGAGTTGTCGGCGGCCGAGCGACAGATCGTCTGTGACGCTTGCACTCACTGGCACGGCGATCGACTGCTCCTGCACCTCGCGACCGTGATGCCGGACCATGTCCACATGGTCTTCCGACCCCTGCCAACGGCCGATGGGTCGTGGCCGACACTTCCTTCGATCATGCAGAGCATCAAGGGCTATACGTCGCGTGTCATCAACACGCACCGAGGCACATCGGGCACCCTGTGGCAATCGGAATACCACGATCGGATTCTGCGCACGCCGGCTGAGATAGAACAGAAGCTCGAGTATGTCGCCCTGAACCCGGTGCGTGCGGGACTCGTGTCCAAGCCGGGTAAGTATCCGTTCACTATCCGAGGCGATTGGGATCGATCCGAGGCGGGCTGGAAAGCCCGCCCCCCTGCTCACGTGGAAGAAGCGGGAACACAAGCGCTGGCACAGACTCCAGGTGAGGACAACCCGTGCGTCCTCGCCACCTCCCGCGGCACCTTCGACGGACGCATCGGCCTGCCGGGACCGCCACCCACCGGCGTGCCCCGAGGTGCGAACGGGTTTGGGTATGACCCGCTGTTTCTTGCTGGGCCGGAGTGCCTACTCACCGGGGCCGAGTTGTCCGCTGAAGAGAAGAACCGGCGGAGCCACCGCGGGGTTGCAGCCGGTGCCATGCTCGAGCAACTGCGCGCGCTCGGGACGGGGGCGTAGGCCGGAATCAGCTTGAAATCGCGGGGTTCAGGGCAAAGCGTCGGCGATGCAGCTCCAAAAGAAAGACGGCCACAAGCCTTCGCTTGCAGCCGCCTGGAGGAGAGAGAGAGTCCTGAATTCACCTTTCAATACGGGCGAACCAGGGCTCCGGTTCACATTATTGGTCGTCTTTGACCTTGTATTCCGCGTCGATCACGTCGTCGCCCTCGGACGAGTCGCCCGTTCCGGCGTCCTCGCCGCCGGCCTCGGCACCGCCGGTGGCCCCGGCGCCGCCCTTGGCGGCCTCCTCGTAGATCACCTTGCCGAGTTCCATCGCGGCCTGTTCGAGGTCACGGATTGACGCCTCGATCGCACCCTTGTCGTCGCCCTTGAGCTTGGGCTCGAGGTCGGCGATGGCGCTCTCGATCTTGGCCCGAACGTCCTGGCCGACCTTCTCGCCGTGCTCTTCGAGCTGCTGACGGGTCTGGTGGACCATCTGGTCGCCGCGGTTCTTGGTCTCGATGAGTTCGCGGCGCTTCTTGTCCTCCTCGGCGTGGGCCTCGGCCTCACGCTGCATCCGCTCGATCTCGTCCTTGTCCAGGCCGCCCGAGTTGGTGATGCTGATGTCGGCGCTCTTGCCGGTCTTCTTCTCCGTCGCGGTGACGGTGAGGATGCCGTTGGCGTCGAGGCTGAACTCGACCTCGATCTGCGGCGTGCCGCGGGGAGCGGGCGGGATGCCCTCCAGATCGAACTGCCCGAGCAGCCGGTTGTCCGAGGCCATCTCGCGCTCGCCCTGGCTGACCTTGATGGTCACGCTGGGCTGGTTGTCCGCGGCGGTCGAGAAGACCTCCTTCTTGCTGGTCGGGATGGTTGTGTTCTTCTCGATGAGCTTGGTCATCACGCCGCCGAGGGTCTCGACACCGAGGCTGAGCGGGGTCACGTCGAGCAGGAGCACGTCCTTGACCTCGCCCTGGAGCACGCCGCCCTGGATCGCCGCACCGATGGCGACGACCTCGTCGGGGTTGACCGTGCGGTTGGGCTCCTTGCCGAAGATCTCCTTGGCGATCTCCTGGACCTTGGGCATGCGGGTCGAGCCGCCGACGAGCACGACCTCGTCGATCTTGGAGGTGTCGAGCTTCGCGTCCTTGATCGCCTGCAGGCAGGGCTCGCGGAGACGCTTGTAGAGGGTCTGGCAGAGGCTCTCGAACTTGCTCCGGGTGATGGTCACCTGCAGGTGCTTGGGGCCGCTCTGATCGGCGGTGATGAAGGGCAGGTTGACGGTGGTCTCTTGCATGGTGGACAGTTCGACCTTGGACCGCTCGGCGGCCTCCTTGAGCCGCTGCATGGCCATGGCGTCGCCGCGGAGGTCGATGCCCTCCTTGGCCTTGAAGTCGCTCGCGAGGAAGTCGATGAGCGTCTGGTCGAAGTCGTCACCACCGAGGTGGGTGTCGCCGTTGGTGCTGAGCACCTCGAACACGCCGTCGCCGACGTCGAGGATGGAGATGTCGAAGGTACCGCCGCCGAGGTCGAAGACCGCGATCTTCTCGTTCTTCTTGCCGTCGAGCCCGTAGGCGAGCGCCGCGGCCGTCGGCTCGTTGATGATGCGCTCGACCTTGAGACCGGCGATCTCGCCGGCGTCCTTGGTCGCCTGGCGCTGTGAGTCGTTGAAGTAGGCCGGGACGGTGATGACCGCACGGTCAACCTTCTCACCGAGGTAGTCCTCGGCGACCTTCTTGAGGTCCTCGAGGATGAACGCCGAGATCTGCTGCGGCGTGTACTCCTTGTCGCGGACGCTCACCTTGACGAAGTCGCCCGCAGCACCGGTCACGCCGTAGGGCACGCGCTTCTCGTCCTCGCCGACCTCGTCGTGCCGGCGGCCCATGAACCGCTTGATCGAGTAGACGGTGTGCTTGGGGTTGGTGACCTGCTGGTGCTTGGCCTGCTTGCCGACGAGGCGTTCGCCCTTGTCGGTGAAGGCCACGACGGACGGGGTGGTGCGGTCGCCGGCGCTGTTGATGAGCACCTTGGGCTGTCCGCCCTCCATGATGGCGACAACGGAATTGGTCGTACCGAGGTCGATACCGATGATTCTGGACATGGCGTGATCTCCCTGCGTGGGCGGGGCCCACGTTCGATGGTTGGCGATGGCGCAGCGGGGCAAACCGCCGGGCGGAGTGGAATATGCAACCCGGATGCCAACGCGCCGAAGTGGGCCGGGCCCCGAATCGGCCTGCACCGGGCTGGCGGGGCGGTCAGGATGTGAGAATCGAAGCGCAGCCTGCCGATTCGGCAGAGCCTCTGCGGGGTACTCAGGACCGCATCCCTAACCCGTCCACACTCCGAACACGGAAGCTCTATCGGTGCCCGAAGAATCCCACCGGCCCGCCGGTCTCCAGGCTCTCCCGTTCGGCCTCGAGCAGGGCGAGAGACTCGGCCGCGTCGTCGCACGAGACCCCGGCGTCCGGCCGCCCCTCGGCGATGCACCGGATGAAGTGGCGGATCTCCGCGTCGTAGCCGGTGATCGGCTCGACCTCGACCGCGGCGCTCTGGCCCTCCCGGCTCAGCATGAGCTGGGGATCGCGCCCGAGATCGAACTCCGCCGTCGCGTGCTCGAAGCAGACCACGAACCGCATCCGGAACCCGAACCCCGGGTCGTGCCCCCAGCCACCCTCGGCGATCACCATCTCGGGCCCGTCGTCGTAGCGGTACATGGTCGTCAGGTGGTTGGACGAACCCTCGCTGACCACGGCGTTCGGCGAGCCGAAACAGTGGCGGATGACATCGGTGTCGTGGATGTGAAGATCAACAAGCGCTCCGCCAGAGCGGGTTGGATCGGCGTAGAAATCGGCCCACGCCGGGGTCGAGCCGAGCCGGTGGAAGGTCGCGCTGCGGACCGACCCGTACTCGCCCGAGTCGATCGCCCGCTTGAGCCAGGCGTACGCCGGCCAGAACCGGATGCACATCGCGGGCATCACGATGGCCTTCGATGTGCGCGCAGCGTCGGCGACCCGCTGCGCATCTGCGCTCGTGAGCGCCAGCGGCTTCTCGATCAGCACGTGCTTGCCGGTCGCGATCGCGGCCAATCCGAGGTCAACGTGCGTCGGGGTGGGCGTGCAGATCGAGATCAGGTTCACGCTCTCGTCGGCGAGCAGGTCCTGCCAGTCGGCGTAGCCGGTCACTTCGGCGGGATCGAAGATTCGCTCGGCCTGCGCACCGGTCGCGATGTTGCCTGCGCCCTCGCCCCGCCCGTCACGCCGGTCGGCGTTAGGGTCGGCCACCGCGACCAGCCGGCAGGGCAGTCCCGCGGCCTGTGCGTCCTGATAGGCCGCGACGTGAGTCCGGCCCATGAACCCGAGCCCGATGACACCGACGCCGATTTCACTCACAAGGTTCGCTCCGTTCGGGGTGGCGCACCCGGCTCGTCGTGGCAGATGCACGCCGGGGCCCCGCGAGCGTATCAACCCGGCGACGGCACGTCCGCCAGATCAAATCAACCGCCTCGTCCGGTGCGCCCAACACCCCGGCCGCCGGGAGCCGAAGTGTCACGATTCCAGCGTCCGCCATGAACACATCACGCCGCCGATCGTGCGTGCCGCGGAACTCGTGCGACGCACCGTCAATCTCGACCACGAGCAACGCCTCGTGACAATAGAAGTCTGCGATGTACGGCCCGAGCGGCCGCTGACGCCGGAACAGGAATCCCGTCTGCTTGCGCCGGAGTCTGGTCCAGAGCAACATTTCCGGCTTGGACATCGATGCCCGCAACTCTCGGGCGCGGTCCCGGGTGACCGGGTCGCTCTGCATCCGTCGTCGCCGTTCCCCGTGTTCGACCTCCTCGCCGCCCATATCCGTAGTCTACGGCCTCTCTGAACCGCGGCCGAAGGCCCGCGCGATCCCCCTCCTCCCTGAGGAGGGGGTGCCGAGCGGAGCGAGGCGGGGGAGGTGCGCCCCGACAGCGTTCGCAGAAGCGGCACAAGGGAACCGAGACGCACCTCCCCCGGTCCTCGCTTCGCTCGAACCGCCCCCTCCGCAGGGCGGAGGGGGACCAAGTCAGCGGCCCGCAACGCTCCGGTCAGCTGCCTCTGCGTGAAGCGACCCGTCCGCCTCACTCGGGACCCACTTCACGAAGCCCTCGATCGCCTGATACTCGGGGAGCCCGAGCTTGTCGTAGACCTCGGCGGTCTTCCGGTTGCGATCCTCGGCGCGCTGCCAGAACTCCCGCGTGTCCCACGAGCCGGGGAAGAGCGCCCGGTCCTTCTGGCTCTCGTGCTTGAAGATCGCCATCCGCTTCCGCTCGACCTCGTCGGGCGAGAGCGGCACCGCCATGTCCAGTTCGTGAGCCCCCCACTCCTGCCACGCCCCGCGATAGAGCCAGAGCTCGCAGTCGGACATCCACGGCCGGTCCTGCATGCGGTGGATCGCGGTCGTGATCGACGCCAGGCACGTCCGGTGCGTGCCGTGCGGGTCGGAGAGATCGCCTGCGGCGTAGACCAGCTGCGGCTTCACCCGGTCCATGAGGTCCATGATGATCTGGATGTCGTCCTCACCGAGCGGCTTCTTCTTGACCTTGCCGGTCTCGTAGAAGGGCATGTCGAGGAAGTGGATGTGCTCCGGAGCAACGCCGCTGAACTTGGCCCCGGCGCGGGCCTCCGACCGGCGGATGACCGCCTTGATCGTGCGCAGCTCGGGCGTGTCGACCTCTCCCGGCGTCTTGGTCTGCAGGAAGGTCTGGATGTCGCGGGCGATTGCCGCGGCCCGCTCGGCACCGTCGCCGATGCCCAGCGCCGAGCACAGCTCCTGGAAGAAGTCCACGTGCCGCTCGGCGGCGGCGTCAAAGACCGCGATGTTGCCCGAGGTCTGGTAGGCGACGTGCACCTCGTGCCCCTGGTCGCAGAGGCGGATGAACGTGCCGCCCATGCTGATCACGTCGTCGTCGGGGTGAGGGCTGAAGACGATGACCCTCTTGGGGAACTCGTCGGGGCCGTTGGCCTCGTCGACGCCCTTGCCGACGACGAACCGGGGCCGCCCCGGCTTGCCGCCGGGCCAGCCGGTGATGGTCTTCTGGAGGCTCCTGAACACCTCGATGTTGATCTCGTAGGCCGTGCCCCGCTCGGACATGAGCTCCTGCAGCCCGTGCTCGTTGTAGTCCTCGGCGGTGAGTTTGAGGATCGGCTTGTCGAGCGTCTGGGCCAGCCACGTTACCGCCCGCTTGGTCAGCGTGGCGTCCCAGGTCAGGCCCGCGTCGGAGACCGGGCCGAGAAGCCAGGGGGTCTTGAACCGGGTGAGCTCTGCGGCTGCGGCCGGATCGAGCACGACCCGGGCGTCGGCGTGCTGCTGAAGAAAGCTCGCCGCGACGACGGGCGTGATCTCGCCCTCGACCGCCTGCCGGATCACCGGGGCCTTGTGCTCGCCGAAGGCCAGCATGACCAGCCGCTTGGCGTCGAGGATCGTCCCCACGCCCATGGTGATCGCCTTGCGGGGCACGTTCCACTCGCCGAAGAAATCGCTCGCGGCGTCCATCCGGGTGACGCGGTCGAGCGTGATGAGCCTCGTCCGGCTCTCCCGACCCGAACCGGGCTCGTTGAACCCGATGTGGCCGGTCCGGCCGATGCCGAGGACCTGGATGTCGATGCCCCCGGCCGCCCTGATCTTCTCCTCGTACTCGGTACAGAAGTCCGCCACCTGCTCGAGTTCGATGGTGCCGTCGGGGACGTGGATGTTGGCCCGGTCGATATCGACGTGGTCGAACAGGTACTCGTCCATGAATCGGTGGTAGCTCTGGAGCGCCTCGACCTCCATCGGCCAGTACTCGTCGAGGTTGAACGTCACCACGTTGGCGAAGCTGAGCCCTTCCTCACGGTGCAGTCGCACGAGTTCTTCGTAGATCCCGCACGGGGTCGAACCGGTCGCGAGCCCGAGGACCGCGTTGCGGCCTTCGGCGGCCCGCGTGCGGATCAGTTCGGCGATGTCGGCCGCGACCGCGACGCTGGCGGCGGCACTGGAGGGGTGGACGGTAACCGCCATCTTTTCGGTGCCGCCTTGCGGGGGAGTGTGGTGGTGCATCTCGCGGGGGTCCTTCCGGGTGGAAAACGCGTGCATGGGGGGGTGATCGGGGAAGCCTAGATCGGTGCGCCGCCCGGAACCCGCCCGAGAGACGAGATATCCGCCGCGGCCGGGTGCGAACAGCGCGCAACTCACGTATCCTGTTCCGTCACGCAGGCAACCCACGGATCGGGAGACCGCAGATGCACCGTTCGAACACCCTCGCCCCCCCCTCACCCATCGCGATCGTGCTGTCGGTCGCCATCGTGCTGACCGGAATCCTCGCATCGGCGGCGATCCAGGGCTGCTCCTCTGGCAGCCCCTTCCGGACCGACGCCTCGGAGAAGCGGGACGACACGATGCGGGGCGTCTGGGTCACCCGCTGGGACTACCGCACGGCGGTGGACGTCGAGAAGGCGATCGACGACGCATCAGCGACGGGGTTCACGGACGTCTTCTGGCAGGTCCGCGGGCAGGCCGACGCCTATTACCGCTCCAGCCTCGAGCCGTGGGGCGAGGACCTCTTCCGCGACCGGCCCACCGCGACCGATCCCGGGTTCGATCCGCTCGCCGTCGCCGTCGCCCGCGCCAAGCAGCGGGGTGTGCGACTCCACGCCTGGGTCAACGTCTACCCCCTCTGGAAGGGCAAGGGCCAGCCCAAGGATTCGCGTCACGCGTTCCTGCGTCGCCCCGACTGGCGGTTGGTGGACGACCACAACGAGCCGCAGCCACAGACCGACCAGTACGTCGTGGCCAACCCGACCGACCCGACGGTCCAGGCCCACATCGCTGCCGTCTGCCGCGACATCGTGAGCCGCTATGCGGTGGATGGGCTGCACCTGGACTACGTGAGGTTTGTCAACGACGGTCTTCCGGAGGGCCGGATCTATCCGGCCGATGCGGCATCGATCGCCCGGTTCTACGACGCCACCGGGCGTCGCTCACTCACCTCGATCGAGGACAAAGCCGCCCACGCCGCGTGGGTGCGGGGCGAGATCACCACGCTGGTCGACCGCATCAGGCGCGACACCAAGCGGATCCGCCCGCAGCTCGAGTTGAGCGCGGCGGTGTGGCGGACGCCCACGCTCGCGAAGGAAGCCGTGCTGCAGGACTCCGAGGCGTGGCTCCGTGACGGAACGGTCGACCGCGTGCTGCCGATGATCTACACCGAGAGCAACGCCGACTACGTCCGCGACCTCAAGCTCTGGGTCGATGCCGCCAGAGGCAAACCCGTGACCCCCGGCATCGGCGCCTACAAGCATCAGGCCACGCAAACTTTGGAACAGATCAGGCTGTCGCAGCCGGCCGACGGCTACTGCCTCTTCGCCTACGCGACGATCTTCGAGAGCGCAAATCCGTTCGAGAAGAAAGACGCGACATCGGTCGCGATGCGCGAGGCGAGGCGGCGTGCGCTTGAAGCGGTGCAGCGGGTGCCGGTCCGCAACTAGCGTTCCAGAACGCATCGACCCGAACGGATAGGCTCGGGCGATGTCGTCAGTCAGCGCCGCCCACGACCGGGGCCCGGTGGCCGCCTGCCTCCTGCGATCCCTCGGATGGTGGGGAAGCCGTTCGCCGCTCCGGTTGGTCGTCTACGCGCTGGCCTTCGGCGTGCTCTCAATCTCGCCCGCGCGGATCTACACCGACGCGCTCGCGTGGGTCGACAACGCGATGGGCCCACCCGGAACGGCCTCTCCCAGCGGGACCCTTCTGTGGTTCCGCGTCGAAGGCGACTCGCTTGAGCCGTTGGAGAGCCGCGAAGTCGGCCCGGACATCGTCGGCCTCGACTTCAGCAACGCTGGCACACGCATCGAGCCGCCGGGGCGCGACATGGCGTTCTCTGCGGTGCGGATCTGGCTGGGCTCAGCGATATGGGCCGACCCGGCCCGACAGCCACCGCCGGACCGCGAGCGGATGGCAAGACTGCTCGCCTCACAACTCTGGATCAATGCCGATCCTCCCCACACATTCACCGCGCTCGGCGGCGGCGTTTACGAGGCGAGATATACGAGCACCCCGGGAGTCAGGGCGTTCGCTCGGGCGCAGGCGTGGCCGTCTGCGCGCACGGCGCTGATCCTAATGGCCCTCGCGCTGCTGCTCGGCGAGACCTTCGCCTTTCTCGGCAGACGCGTCGTGCTGATTCAACCCGGAGCGTGTCGGTCGTGCGGGTATCCGCTGGCGGACCTCCCGAGCCAGCGGTGCCCCGAGTGCGGCTCGCCGCGGGCCGGGTGTGAGGCGGACGAGTCGCCGGCCTGAGCGGAACGCTCCGTTCCGCTATTCTCTGTTCCCCTATCGGAGACACCGCATGCGCCACCTGCTCAGACCCGTTATCGCCTGCGTGCTGCTCGGAGCACAGCCCGCCGCCTCGTACGCCCAGACAGAAGAGAATCTCCCTTCGACGCCCGAGTCGGCCGCCCTCGTGGAGATGCTTAGCGATTACCAGGCCGACCGTCGCGCCGTCCGATCGTTCTACAGCATGTCGTTTGACGGCGGCTCGTACGAGCGGCTCGGCCAGGTGGATGCCGACGCGAAGCGGGCGCTCGAGGCGATCGACTTCGACGCGCTCGACCAGCAGGGCAAGATCGACTACCTGCTGTTCCGCACCGAGCTCGACGCCCGGGCCGCGGAGCTGGATCTTCAACGCCAGCGGCTGGACGAGATGCGCGAGCTGATCCCGTTCGCCGAGACGATCGCTGCGCTCGAACGCGACCGGGTCGCGATGAAGCCGATCGACGCACAGGCCGCGGCGGTGCTCCTGGACGCCATCGACGAGCAGATCGAGGCTCTCCGCGAACGCATCGACAGGGGTCGCAAGGAGGGTGATGCGGGCGACGACCGGCTCGTGGTCTCCGCCGTGGTCGCCAACCGCGCCTCGCGGACAGTCCGCAACATCGCGCGCACGCTCAACCACTGGTACGGCGAGTACAACGGCTACAAGCCCGGCTTCGGCTGGTGGGTTTCGTCACCCTTTGCCGACGCCCACGAGGCGCTCAACGACTACGCCGAGTTTCTCGGCAAGACCGTCGCCGGCGTGCAGGGCCGGGACGACGACCCGCTCATCGGCGACCCGATCGGGCGCGAGAAGCTGCTGACCGACCTCAAGACCGAGTGGATCCCCTACTCACCCGAAGAACTCATCGCCATCGCCGACCGCGAGTTCGCGTGGTGCGAGGCGGAGATGCTGCGGGCCTCGCGCGAGATGGGCTTCGGCGACGACTGGCACGCGGCGCTCGACGCGGTCAAGCAGGACCACGCCGCACCGGGCGAGCAGGACACGCTGGTCAGCGAGCTTGCCCAGGAGGCCATCGACTACGTGACCGACAACGACCTGGTCACCGTCCCGCCACTGGTGGCGGAGCTCTGGCGTCTGGAGATGATCCCGCCGCGTGATCAGCGGGTGTACCCGTTCGCCTTCTACGGCGGTAACTACATGGGCGTCTCCTACCCCACCGACGAGATGGGGCACGGGGACAAGCTCATGTCCATGCGCGGCAACAACCGCCACTTCACCCGCGCGATCGTGCACCACGAGCTCGTGCCGGGGCACCACCTGCAGGGCTTCATCGCCCAGCGCGAACGCTCCTACCGCGGCGCCTTCCGCACGCCCTTCCTCGTCGAGGGGTGGTGCCTCTACTGGGAGATGGTCCTCTACGACCGGGGCTTCCCCCGCACGCCCGAAGAACGCATCGGCATGCTCTTCTGGAGGATGCACCGGTGCGCGCGCATCATCGTGAGCCTGAAGTTCCACCTGGGCGAGATGTCGCCCGAAGAGATGATCGAGTTCCTGGTGGACCGGGTCGGGCACGAACGCTCCGGCGCGACCGGCGAGGTCCGGCGGTTCATCGGGGGCGACTACTCACCGCTCTATCAGGCGGCGTACATGCTCGGCGGGCTGCAGATCCGGGCCCTCAAGGCCGAGCTGGTCGGCACCGGCCGGATGTCCGAACGGGAGTTCCACGACACGGTGCTGCGGCACAACTCGATCCCGGTGGAGCTGATCCGCGCCGGGATGACCGGCCAGCAGCTCCACCGGGAGACCGAGTCGCGATGGCGGTTTGGGGAGTGACCACACCCCGAGGTGGTGCCAAATGTTATTGGACCGCTCCGACCGTCCGGATGTGAAGAATCTGTAGTGATTTGTGCCCAACATTGCATCTGCGTTGCCTCCGGGCTGCGGATGGGTAATGCTTCAGGCCAAGGGTCCGTTCGTCCCGAAATCGCATATCCGGAGAGAGTTGTGAACACCAAGAAGTTTGTCCTCATCGCCGCTCTGGGCGTTGCGCCATCCGTCGCCAGCGCCGACCGCATCGACCTCATCGTCTTCGAAAACGCCGACGGCGCCGACGTCTCCGGCCTCGACCTGTGGGTCGATGTGATCGACCGCGGCACCCACGCCGATTTTGTCTTCCACAACGACTCGACCATCTCAAGCTTCGTCCGTTCGGTCTACATCGAGGGCACCGACTTCGCGGAGGATGCGCTCGACAACGGACGCGTCGGCCCGTCGCAGCAGGACGGCGTCAGCTTCGTCGAAGGCGGCTCCCCGCCCAACCCCGCCGGCTCGATCAAGCACTTCGGCGGCGACTGGCGTGGCAACCTCTTCGCCAGCAAGGCCAGCCAGAGCGGCTCCGGCAAGGACGGCATCGACGCTGGCGAGCAGCTCGTGCTGCAGTTCGACTACGACCAGGTGTCGTTCGCGACGCTCATGAGCGGTCTGACCTCCGAGCAGCCCGGCTTCCGGATCGCCCAGCACGTGCAGGGCCTTCCCGGCGGCTACAGCGTCTGGACCAAGAACGACACCGGCGAACGGGTCGTGCCGCTTCCCTCGGCTGCCATGATGAGCCTTGCGGGGATGGGGCTGATCGCCGGACGCCGCCGCCGGTAACGCCACAGACCCGGTCGCCCGGGAAAACAGAATCTCAAGTCCCCCAGCTTCTCACGGAGCTGGGGGTTTTTGTATGGCCTGGTAGACAAATCGAGTAGATAAAATCCCATTTTGCTGGTATTCTCCAAAAGACGAGAGACACCCCGGACCAGCAGACTTGCAGGTCTGGAATTATCAGGAGAGAGAGAATGAACCATCACATCAGTGTGCTCGGTTGCCTTTGTGGGCTCGCAACCATGGCGAGCGGGGACATCATCAACCTGTCCGTGTACGAGAATTCGGACAACGCCGACGTCTCCGGGCTCAACCTGTTCGTTGACGTGACCGACGGCGGCTCGTACATCGAGTTCGCCTTCGGCAACTCGTCGAGCATCAGCGCTGTCGTGACGGCGGTCTACGTTGAAGACACCCACGCCATCGACGGCTGGTTGCTCAACGGCCACATCTCCGCCGAGTCGGCCGGGGTCAACTTCTCGGATGGCGCGTCACCCGCGAACCCCGCGCAGATGAGCAACGCGTTCGGTGGAACGTGGGCCGGCAACCTCTACTCGGGTGACGCCGATTCTCCCAAGCCGACCAACGGCATCAACGAGACCGGCAACGAGTCTCTGACGCTCCGCTTTGACTACGGCGGCGGCGCGACCTTCGCCGACATCATCGACGCACTGACCTCGGACGACCCCGGGTTCCGATTCGCCCAGCACGTGCAGGGCCTTCCCGGCGGGTTCAGCGTCTGGACCACCTCCGTGCCTGCGCCGGGCTCGGTCTCGGCGATCGCGCTCGCCGGTCTGCTCGCGGCCCGTCGTCGTCGCTGAGGACGAACCGACCAATCCCTGGCCCCTCCACATCGCCCCCGGGCCACGCCCGGGGGTGGTGTCTTTTTGTACCTCACTCTCGGCCCCGAGGTCACTCGACGAAGAACACTGCCTCGATGTCGTCGAGCCCCGCGCCGAGCACGCATCGTGCGATCGCGTCGAGCGCACCACGCTCACCCGCAAAGTGCATCGTGCGGTGCACGTGGCTCCCGGTCTCGCCGGGACGCAAGGCCAGCGCCGGGCTTGAGGTCTCGATCTCGTAGAAGCCGCCGATCGCCTCGCCACCCGGGGTCGTCGGGCCGTCGTTGTAGCTGTTGATCACGTCGCCGGCGAATGGCTCGTCCTGGTGGTGCCACATCGAGTTGACGTACGCCGCGGTCGGCACCTCCGGCGGGCTGTGCTGCACGATCGTGAGCACGCCCGGCTCGGGAGCCCAGGAGCCCGCGACGCCGAGACCCCGGGCGGGCCCGAGTCCGAGCTTGCCCCGGTGCTGCGCATCGGCCCTGAAGAACACCCGCCCCTCGCAGACCACCAGCCGCTCGGCGGGGATCTGGCCGAAGTAGGCGTCATTGACCACGGGGCCGAGCCTCTCCTCCGGCCCCTCGCGAAAGGGGATCACCACAGTCGTCCGCGCACCCGGCCGGAACATCCCCGGGATCCAGATCGAGAGCAGCCCGGACTTGCGCGTCCACGCCTCTTCACCGGTGTTGGTGATCGCGTTGCGGCTCTCAAAGCCCACCGCGTTCACGGTGCCCGGGAGCGGGACGCCGATCGCCCCGGCAATGCCCTCCGCGCCGAGCAGCACGATCTCGCGGCTTATACCCACATCGAACACCGTGCCCGAGACGTTGGTCAGCCGGGCTTCGTGGGAAAAGCTCGCTGCGTTCGCATCGGCACCGACGAGCGCGTACGCCTCGCTGTCGATCGCTGCGGGGGTCTGCCACTGCGCGAAGGTGTAGTCGGTGCCCGGCGGGAAGAAGATCGAGAACTGCCCGCCCTCCGGGCCGAGCCAGAAGCGGTCCTCGCCGCCGAAGGCGTTGATCTGCGGCGTGCGCGCGCCCGAGGCGATCAGCCCGTGGTTGATCCACCCGTGGCAGGCCCCGGCGTCGCCGCCGGCGGTCGAGACCATGACCCTCGCCTGATACTCACCGACGACCGCGACTCGCGGCCCGCCCGCGTCGGCACCCAACACCACGACCCCGTCGGTATGGCGGCGCAGGAACTCGACCTCTTCGGCAAACGTGCGGGGCGGATCGGTGGGCGACGGCAATGGAGAGTTGGTCATGCGCCTGATTGTTGCCGCTCGGTGCGGCGCAGGCGGGCGGCCAGCCGGAGCGAGTTGCCCAGCACCGAGACATCGCTGAGGGCCATGGCCAGGGCGGCGATGATCGGCCCGTGCACCCCGAGCAGACCGAACGCGGCTGCGGGGATCGCGAGGCTGTTGTAGACGAACGCCAGCGTCAGGTTCTGCTTGATCGTCCGCAGCGTGCGCCGGCCGATGCCGAGCACCTCGAGCACCACACCGATCCGCTCGCCGGGGATCACGATGTCGGCGCTCTCGATGGCGACATTGGTGCCGGTGCCCATCGCGATGCCGATCCCGCCCCGCGCCCCGGCCTCGGCCAGCGCGGCCGCGTCGTTGATGCCGTCGCCGATCATCGCCAGCGTGCCGCCCGACTTCACCGCGGCCTCGGCCAGTTCGCGGACGCGGGCGACCTTGTCCTGCGGCGAGAGGCCGCCGTGTGCGCGCGCAGGGTCGATACCCAGATCTCGCGCGATCGCCTCCACCACCGGGGACCGGTCGCCGGAGAGCAGGTGCGTCTCGATGCCTCTGGCCCTGAGTGCCGCGAGCAGCGGCGCGGCGTCGTCGCGAGGCTCGTCACGGAAGGCGATCACGCCCGCGACGTGTCCGTCGGAGAGGACCACGCTCACACTCGCATCGTCCGGGCTCTCCGGGAGATCGATGCCGCGTTGGGCGGCGGTGCTGGTGGAGATGACCTCGACCCGCTTGCCGCCCACCAACCCGGCGAGACCGACGCCGGGCGTCTCGGCGAGATCACGCACCGCCGCCACGTCGAGCGATCGCTCGCGGGCCGCGTCGGAGATCGCGACAGAGAGCGGGTGGGTGCTTGCGGACGCCAGCGCTGCGGCGAGGGCGAGGGGTTCGTTGTCGGCCCCCACCACCCGCGGCGTGCCCCGGGTCAGCGTGCCGGTCTTGTCAAAGGCCACCACCCGCACGGCGGCCGCCCGCTCGAACGTCTCGGGGGAGCGGACCAGCACACCCTTGCGGCTGGCTGCCCCGGAGGCGACCATGACCGCAGTCGGTGCTGCGAGGCCAAGAGCGCACGGGCACGAGATCACCAGCACCGTGGTCGCGCTGACCAGCCCGGTGATCCAGTCGCCGGTGAGCAGGCCCCAGCCGAGCAGCGTGACCGCGGCGATGACCAGGACGGCCGGGACGAAGACGGCCGCGACGCGGTCGGCGAGGCGCTGGATCTGCGTGCGCCCCGACTGGGCGTTGATGACGATCTCGGCGATGCGGGCGATGGTGGTCTCGGTGCCGTCGGAGGTGGCTCTGACCACCAGCCGCCCGGTGAGATTCATCGCCCCCGCGACGACCTCCCCGCCCGGCGCCCGGTCCACGGGGATCGATTCGCCGGTGACGACCGACTCGTCGATCGAGGAGCTGCCCCGCACGATCTCGCCGTCGACCGCGACCCGCTCGCCGGGGCGGATGAGGACGTGGTCTCCCGGCATCACGCCGTCGGTCGGCGTCTCAACGCCCTCCGATTCGTCGGGCGAGGCGAGCTTGACGACCGTCTCCGGCTGCAAGGCCAGCAGGTCGCGCAGTGCCGAGCCAGCCCTGGCGCTCATGTGCGATTCGAGCCAGTGCCCCAGCGCGATGAGCGTCAGCAGCCCCGCGGCCTCGGTGAAGTAGAGCGGCAGGTCGGCGACGCCCGAGAGTGCGCGCACAAGGTTGAACACCGACAGCCCGATCGCGGCCGTGGCCCCGATCGAGACCAGCGTGTCCATGTTGGTCGACCGCGCGAGCGCCGCACGGAACGCCGAGGCGTAGAACGCGCTGCCGACATAGACAAACATGGCCAGCGACGCGACGACGCCGATCCAGAACGGCAGGCCGCCGCTGGGGTGGTGCGTGTGGATGCCGATCGAGGGGCCGAACCAGTGGAGCGATTCGAGCGGCAGCCAGACCGCGCCGCCGACGATGACCCGCCACTTCCAGCGGCGGACGGCCGCGAGACGCCGCCGCTCCATCGCTTCGCGGCGTTCGGCGAGCGACTCCCGCCGGACCATCGGCTCGGCGGTAAATCCGGTCGAGCGGACCGCCTCGACCAGCGCGTCGGCGTCCGGGGGCGGTGCCCCCGCTTCCCCCTGCACCAGCGCCATTGCGCCGGTGAGGCTGACTTCGGCCCCGGCCACGCCGGGCACCCGCCGCAGGGCGGATTCGACCTTGCCGACGCAGGCAGCGCAGTGCATGCCGTTGACGCGGAGTCGGGCGGGGGGGGCAGGCGTTGGCGTGCTTTCGGGCGTTGATGCGAGTGTTGCGTCCACGAGACCTCCGTGGAGAGGGAACGTCTGAGCCGCGGACTGTATTCAGTGCGGACGCCCCACTTTCGGACGCTGCGGATACAACCCGGGCACTCAGCAGCCGGCCACCCACTCGTTCAGGTAGGCGAGGAAGTCCAGCGTGTTGACCGTGCCGTCTCTGTTCCAGTCGGCGGTGCGGTTGCCGGCCGTCCAGAGGTTGAGGAAGGCGAGGAAGTCCAGGGTGTTGACGACGCCGTCTCCGTTGAGGTCGGCGCGGCAGTCGGCCTCGAGCTCGAACGCCCCGATGTCGCAGGCCCCGCCCTGCGGCCGCGAGACGCCTCGCTGATCGGCGGAGGTTGATCCACCGGCGCAGCTACCCGCGTCGATCGCGATGCTGCTGTCGAACAGCGCGTGGGTCAGCGTGGGTCCACCGTTGTCGGTGAGCGGGCCGAGGCCGGGATCGCCGCTCATGCTCGAAGGGTGGGAGATGCATGAGCCGTCCTCGACGATGTTGTGACCGAGGTCGTTGACCGTGCCGATGTTGAAGCAATCTCCGCCGCTGCTGTTGGCGACAATACTGTCACGCAGGGTGAGCGTGCCGTTGTTGAAGACTCCACCCCCGGCGAGCCCGCTCAGGTTGCCGCTGACGGTGCTGTTGGTCATCGTGACCGTGCCGTTGTCGTTGATGATCCCGCCGCCGCTGGCGGTCGTGGCGACGTTCTGACTGACTGTGCTGTTGGTCAGTGTCGTTGTGCCGCGGTTGAAAATACCGCCGCCGGCAACGCTGCACGAGTTGTCGGCGATAACGCTCCGGGTCACGACCAGCGTGGCAAGGTTGGCAAGCCCGCCTCCAAACTCCGCATCGTTCGCTTCGATCGTGCTGTCGAACAGCGTCACTGTGCCGCTGTTGTTGAATATGCCCCCGCCGGAGTCCGTCTGCGACTGGTTCTCCATGACGATGCTCTCGCGCAGCGTCAGCGCCCCGCCGTTGTTGACGATTCCGCCGCCGACATCGGTGCTCGAGTTGCCGCTGACCAAGCACTGGGTCAGTGTCAGCGTGCCGGCGTTGTACATCCCGCCACCGAGATTCGCAAAGCCGCTGCTGATGGTGAGTGCGACGATCTCCACCGTGGCCGACGAATTGATGTCGAACACCCGCGACGCATTCCTGCCGTTCACGATCATGCCGGGCTGCGTGGAGCCGTCGATCGTCACGTCGCCCGTGATCGTCAGCACTCCGGTCCGCAGCGTGATGGTCCCGGCACCGTGGGCGACAGCGAACTCGATCCGGTCCGGGCCGGGGTTGGCGTTGGCGTTGAGGATCGCCTGACGCAAGGATCCCGCGTTGGCATCGTTGAGATTGGTCACCGTATAGGTCGCGGCCTGGAGGCCCGAGGTCACGCAGAACGCCGACAGGGCACCCAGGACACTCCGGCGTTTGGCGGACACGTTCACAGGTCACTCCCTTTCGGCGGCTGGTTGATTCACGCCTGCCCCGGAAACGAGCAGGTGTCTACGACCTTTCCACGCTACCAATCCGTCGTGATGACCGCAATAGCAATCCGCTTGCTCCAGATCGGCATGTGAGCATGAGCGAGCCGCGGTTCGGGGGCCGGAACGCCTCGATGGAAAGCCGCGGCCGCACGAACCGGTACTCCAACCCGCCTGGGGGCCACATCATGCACACTCGCGCCTACCGCTTGCACTCCGAGGCCAACGGACCCGCACCCTCCAACGCTCAGGCGTGGGGGCTAGGACTATCCCGGCAGTCCTGAGTCGACCGCGGCCCCTTACCGCACCGGCACCACCCGGTACACCTCGCCCACCGCCGACTTGAAGCTCGCAAACCCATTCGCGTCGGTCTCGGCGATCACGTCGCCGCCCTTGGTCGAAACGCGTGAGGGCACCGGGCACCACACGCGGCAGGGCACGCCGCCGAAGGAGCGGATCTCGGCGGCATTCAGCACGCCGTTCTGCCAGACGATGTCCACCTCGAACCCGCCGCGGGCGCGGAGGCCGTGCACCGCGCCCGAGGGCCAGGCGCCCGGCAGCGCCGGCAGCAGGCGGATGACCGGGTTCGCCGCCGTGCCCTCGTGGCTCTGCAGCAGCATCTCGGCGATGCCGGCGGTGCCGCCGAAGTTGCCGTCGATCTGGAAGGGCGGGTGGTTGTCGAACATGTTGGGCAGCGTGCTCTTGGCGAGCAGCTGGCGGATGTGCTCGTGGGCCGCGTCGCCGTCGTGCAGACGGGCGAAGTGGTTGATGATCCACGCGCGGCTCCAGCCGGTGTGGCCCCCGCCCTGGGCGAGGCGCGACTCAAGCGTCTTGCGCGCGGCGGCCATGAACTCGGGGGTGTCGGTGTAGTTGAACTGGTGCCCGGGGTGCAGCGCAAAGAGGTGCGACATGTGCCGGTGGCCGGGCTCGGCCTCGTCGTAGGGCATGTCCCACTCGAGGATGCGCCCGTCGGGGCCGATCTGGCTGGGGGCGAGGTTGTCGAGGGCGGCGCGTGCGCGGGCCGTGAACTCGTCCTCGATGCCGAGCACCCCGGCGGCCTCCAGCGCGTTGGTCAGGCTGTCCCAGATGATCTGCTGATCCATCGCCGTACCCATCGCGATGTGGAGCGTGCGGCCCTCGTCGTCGCGGTAGGCGTTCTCCGGAGAGGTCGAGGGGCCCGAGACCAGCAGCCCGGTGCGCGGGTTCTCCACGAGCCAGTCGAGCAGGAACTCGCACGACTCCTTGATGACCGGGTAGGCGGTCTCGGCCAGGAACGCCTCGTCGAGCGTGAAGCGGTAGTGCTCCATCATGTGCTGGCTGCACCACGCCCCGCCCATCAGCCACATGCCCCAGACGACCCGGCCGGTCGGCGCGGTCCAGAGCCAGGCGTCCGAGACGTGGCCCGCCGCCCAGCCGCCTGCGCCGAACGACTCGGCCGTGCGACGCCCGTCGGTCCGCAGCCGGTCAACGAAGGAGAGCAGCGGCTCGTGGCTCTCTGAGAGGTTGGTCACCTCGGCGGGCCAGTAGTTCATCTGCAGGTTGATGTTGGTGTGGTAGTCGCTGTTCCACGGCGCCTCCATGTGCTCGTTCCACAGGCCCTGCAGGTTGGCGGGCATGTCGCCCTCGCGCGAGGAGGAGATGAGCAGGTAGCGTCCGTACTGGAAGTAGAGCGCCTCGAGCGCGGGGTCCGACCGCCCCGCCCGCACCAGCGCCAGCCGGTGGTCGGTGGGCACGTTCATCGGTTCCTCGCCGAGGTCCAGCCCCACGCGGGTGAACATGCGGCGGTTCTCGCTGATGTTGCGCGTGAACAGGGCGCGGGTGATCCGCCCCGTGGTCGCCTGGATCGTCTCATCGCAGACCGCGCCCAGGTCACGCTCGAGCGGCGACGACGGGTCCAGTTTGTTGTAGTCGGTCGCGGCCGCGATCGTGATGCTCACGGTCTCTGCGCCCTCCACGCGGATCCCGCCGTCGACCGCCTTGATCGTCCCCTTCGCCGACCGCACGAGCGCCCGCCCCTCGAACCGAACGCCGAGATGCTCGCCGTTGTGCTGGGCCTGGCCCCGCACCACCAGCGTGTCGTCGCCGATCACCGTGACCTCCGCGTCGGGGCGTTCGAACGAGACCGTGAAGTCCATCCCGTCCGGATCGTCGGTGCGCATCTGGATCAGGACCACGTCGTCGGGACGGCTGGCCATCACCCGTCGGAGGTGGAACCAGCCGTCGGCCAGGAACGCCGTCGAGACCACGGCCGCGTCAAGATCGAGTGCGCGACGGTACGAGGTGACCTCACCGATGCTTGAGAACGACAGGTTCATATCGCCCAGCGGCTGGTAGCTTCGCGGGCTGATCCGCGGCGAGAGCGCCTCGGCCTGCAGCAACGCCTCGGCCTCCTCGGCCTCGCCGGCAAAGTACAGCTCACGCGCCTTGGCCACGGCTTCGGCGGCGTGCTCGCGCTGGGGCGGCACGGGCGGCCCCGCCCAGATCGTCTCCTCGTTGAGCTGGATGCGCTCCTCGTTGACCCGGCTGAAGACCATCGCGCCCAGCCGGCCGTTGCCCACCGGCAGGGCTTCGTTCCACGTGGCTGCGGGCTGCTCGTACCAGAGCGTGTGGTCGCGGACCGGCGCCCCCTGCATCACGCGGGCGTTTGCGACCAGTGGCGTGCTCGCAGCGGCGAGGACGGTGAGCGTGCCCGCGTCCGGCGAGGCCCACGCCGTGTCGTCTCCGGGCCGGACGCGCCAGGCGGTCAGGACCCGGACGGTGTCGTCGCCCCCGATCAGCAGCGGCGTGCCGCCGGTCAGGCCGCCGGCACCGCCGCTGTCGAACACGCGAACGGCGACCGTGTTGACCGCTCCGGCCTTGAGCAGATCGGCCGGGATCGCATACTCGCGGGGCGTGCTCCAGGCGGTCGCGACATTCGGCGGCATCGAGCCGGTCGCGCCCACGCGGACGCCGTTGACAAAGGTCTCGTCCACATCATCAACGCCCGCGAAGTACAGGGTCGCGCCCTTACCGTCCCAGGTCACGGGCACGTTGACGCCGGTCTGGTACCACGCGAACCCGTCGTAGGAGGCCAGATCGCCACCCAGACTCTCCCACGACGCCGGGGCGTTGATCGACCGCCAGTCGCCGTCGGCGGTGGGCTGGGCGAAAAGACTGGAACAGGCCAGAGCGGCACACAACGGCAGGATGGCGCGGAACTTCATGCCCACACGATAGCAGAGCGGGGCTGGGCGCAGGGCAGATCCTGCACGACCGGAACCGACCCCGGGGCCCCACGGGTCTCAGTCGGCGGTGGCGTCGGCGGGCACCGGAGCGTCAGGGCCGGGCTCGATCACCAGCAGGGCCGAGTCGTAGCTCAGCACCCCGAGCATGATCGCGCAGATCAGCCGCTCGAACCGGACGCGGTAGATGTGCGAGCCGAAGGGCTGATCGGCCCCCAACGGGTCGGCGATGGTCACGTGCCGCCGGTCGTCATCGAGGCCGAAGATGATCACGAAGTGGGCGGCCGGCTCGCCCTTGACGTCATCAGGCTCGCCGGTCTTCCAGACCTCGCGGGGCTCCATGTAGAGATAGGTCGCGCTCAGAGAGGTCATCACCGGCAATCCTCGCCGGAGATACGAACGGACCAGCTTGGCGGTCAACTCCCGGAACTCGATGAGCCCGCCGAGCCGCAGGAACTCCATGTACCGATTGCTCACGAATCGGTAGCTCGGCTCATGCTCGAACTCGAGCTGCTGCTGGAGCTTGGCGGTGAGGTCGGCGCCCTTGCCCTGGAACCAGGTTGGGTCCCAGATGTCCAGGTTGTAGGGGTGGATCGTCGCCTTGTAGCCCCGGTGCAGCGCGTGGATGCCGAGCAGCGACGCGAGTGTCCCGCCCTCCTTCAGCATGCGCGTCTCTTCAATGACCGTTGACAGGTCTACGCGGTCGCCGAACGACTGGTAGACCGCGTGCAGACAGGTCGGCCCGCACGCCGCGTCGTGGGGTTGGGTCAGGATCTGAAACGGTTCTGGACGCGGTTCGTCGTCGCGGCGTGTCATGTGGGCGGGACTATACGCTCGATCGCACGGGTCACAGGTGGTCGGACCTCCGGGTTCCTCGCTCGCGCCGCCGCCGGCGGCGTCACGCGTTCGGGCGAGCCGCGCCGCCTCGCCGGCCCGCGACGGCGCTCCACCAGACACCGCGTCCGCGCCATCCCGAGACAGCTCGCGTTGCCGTGTGGTGACCGATCTCTCGCGGTCCGGAACGCCCCAACCCGGGCACACAGAAGACTCTGCCGAAAGGCTTGCCCAGATTGAAGCCACCCCGCGGCGGGCCGCCCGTTCCCCCACTACGCTTGCCGCGTGGCCAAACGCAGCCCCGCCATGGCGCAGTACGACCGGTTCAAAGCCCAGCACCCCGGGTGTGTGCTCTTCTTCCGCATGGGCGACTTCTACGAGCTGTTCTACGACGACGCCGTGATCGCCTCGAAGCTGCTCGGGCTGACGCTCACCGAGCGCTCCAAGGGCCAGCCCATGGCCGGCATGCCCCACCACCAGCTCACCAACTATCTCCGCAAGGCGATCGACGCCGGCCTCCGCGTCGCGGTCGCCGACCAGATCCAGGACCCCAAGGACGCCAAGGGTGTCGTCGACCGGGCGGTCACGCGGGTCATCACCGGCGGCACGCTCGTTGACGACGGGCTGCTCGACGACGCCGCGGCCAACCGGTTGGGTGTGGTCGCCTTCGTTGAATCGTCCCGCGGGCTCCGCGCGGGGCTCGCCGTCGTCGAGGTCTCGACCGGGGCGTTCACCGTGCTCGACTGCCCGCCCGAGCGGGCCGGGGACGAACTCGCCCAGCGCGGCGTGCGCGAGCTGCTCTTCTCCGAGACGCACTCGAAAGAACCGCCCGAACGGGTCAGGCTGGTCCTGGACGCACTCGGCATCTCGGGCACGCCCCGACCGGCGTGGCAGTTCCGGCGCGAGGAAGCACTTGAGGCGATCAAGACCACCTTCGGCGTCGCCTCGCTCGACGGCTTCGGCCTGAACGAAGACGACCCGGCGCTGCCCGCAGCCGGGGCGGTCATCCGGTACCTCCGCGAGACCCAGACCCCCGCCGCCGAGGCGGCAAACGGACGGGGCGGAACTCCGATCAACTCTGCGGACGCAACCAAGTACCCCGGGCTCGGGGCGACGCTCGCCCACCTGCAGCCGCCCCGGCGCGAACGCGACGAGGGCCGGTGCGTCGTGGACTCGGTCAGCCTCCGCGCACTCGAGGTCGAGCGCACCATCCGCGGCGGGGGCGACTCGATCGAGGGCTCGCTGCTCGGCGTCTTCCTGCGGGCCAAGACCGGCACGGGCAACTGCCGCACCGCGATGGGCCGACGCCTGCTCCGCGACTGGCTCTGCACCCCGCTGGCCGAGGCCGATCCGATCGTCGCCAGGCAGCGCTGCGTCGCGACGCTGGCCGAGGACCGCCGCTCGGCGGCCGAGCTCGGCACCGTCCTCGCCGACGTGCAGGACGTCGCCCGCATCGGCGGGCGGATCGCGTTGGCCCGGGCCACGCCGCGTGACATCGTCGCCCTCGGCCGGAGCCTGGACACACTCGACCGCGTGCGGGCGGTGCTCGCGGGGGCCGAGTCGTTCGCGGCGTTTGACGCGACGCTCGCCGGCGTGCGTGAGTCGCTCGCGCCGCTCGCGACCGAGATCGTCTCGCGGTGCGTGGAGAACCCGCCCGCCCATCTGCGCGAGGGCGGGCTCATCCGCGACGGCATCGACGCCGAGCTCGACGAGGCGCGGGGGCTGCAGAAGGACGCCGGCGTCTGGCTCGCCGCCTACCAGACCCGGCTGGCCGAGGAGATCGGGCTCGCGGGGTGCAAGGTCGGGTACAACTCGGTCTTCGGCTACTACATCGAGCTGACCAAGGTCCAGGCCCGCGACTACGCCGAGCAGATCGACAAGGCGGCGCTCACCCGCAAGCAGACCCTCCGCAACGCCGAGCGGTACATCACGCCCGAACTCAAGGAGTTTGAGGACAAGGTCACCACCGCCGAGGCGCGCGCGCTGGCGCGCGAGCAGGCGATCTTCCGCGAGTTCTGCGACGCGGCCGTGCGCCAACTCCGCCCCGTCGCCGCGTTCGGCGAGGCCATCGCCTCGATCGACGCGCTGCTCGCGCTGGCCGACAAGGCCGCCCACCGGGGCTGGGTGTGTCCGCAGATGGTCGAGTCGCAAACGCTCACCATCCACGGCGGCCGGCACCCGGTGCTCGACGAGCTGCTCGGGGCCGACTTCGTGCCCAACGACACCGAGCTCGGCGCAGCCGCGGCCGTGGACGGCTCCGACCGCCCGGCCCTCGCCCTGCTCACCGGCCCCAACATGGCCGGCAAAAGCACGTTCATCCGGCAGGTCGCGCTGCTGACCCTGCTCGCCCACACCGGCAGCTTCATCCCCGCCGACCGGGCCACAGTCGGGCTCTGCGACCGCGTCTTCACCCGCGTCGGCGCCGACGACGCCCTGCACCGGGGGCAGTCAACCTTCATGGTCGAGATGTCGGAGACGGCCAACATCCTCAACCACGCGACCGAGCGGTCGCTGGTCATCCTCGACGAGATCGGCCGCGGTACCAGCACGCTCGACGGGCTGAGCCTTGCGTGGGCGATCTGCGAGTGGCTCGCGTCCGAGCGCGGCCCGCGCACGCTCTTTGCCACCCACTACCACGAGCTGACCGATCTGGCCGAGCAACTGCCCGAGCGCGTGGCTAACCTGCAGGTCAGCGTCCGCGAGTGGACGACCGCCGACGGGCACGACGAGATCGTCTTTCTGCACCGCATCGAGCCCGGCCGGGCCGACCAGTCGTACGGGCTGCACGTGGCCAAGCTCGCCGGCGTGCCGAGCGGGGTGGTGGCGCGCGCGCAGGATGTGCTCAGCTCACTGAGCGTGGAACGCGCCGGCGAGCGGGCGACCATCCAGACCCCCGCGCAGCCCGCCGAGCCCGAACGCGGGCAGCTCTCGCTCTTTACCGAGTATGTGGATCACCCCGCGATCGCGCAGCTGCGCGAGCTCAAGCTCGACGGCATGACCCCGCTGCAGGCGTTCGATGCGCTGCGGGCGCTGCGAGACCTCACCCGCGGCGAGGCCTGACTCCACGTCGGCGGTCGGGCAAACATACTTGCATCTGTCCGACCCCAACATTATCCTCGCGTGATCGCACCCAACCGTGCGGGTCGGGGTGCTCGGGGGAAACCGGACATGAGCAAGATCTGTGGCATCTGCACCGAGGACTGCAGCGACCGGCCGCGCGTGAAGGACCGGAAGGGGCGGTATTTCTGCAAGGCGTGTGTCGATGCACGCACCAACCCGCGCACCGCGGAACAGACCGTTCCGAACGCGGGTGACGAGCCCTTCAAACTGGACGATGGTGATGCCTTCGAGATCGCTGAGGACGAACCCGGGGCGAGACCACTCCCGATCGACCTGCTCGATCAGGCCGAGCCGGTCCGGGGCTGTCCGATCTGCCTCAAGTCGATGCCCAAGGGCGCGAAGATCTGCGTTTCCTGCGGCTACGACGCGGTGAAGGGCATCCAGAGTTCGACACTCGTCGAGAAGGCTGCGAGCAAGAAGAAGCGCGGCAAACGGGGTTACCTCTGCGCCAAATGCGGCTACGACCTTGAGGGCGTGCCGGAACCGGTTTGTCCCGAATGCGGCACGCGGGTCAACCTCTCCCGCCGAGACCGCCTCCGTCGCGAAGCCGCTGCGGAGGTCTATTTCAATGAATGGAAGAAGCCGATCATCTGGCTCGCGGTCGGCGTGCTCGGCATGTCGATCGTGTATCTGGCTAGCGGCGTGCCGTCGGCCATCCTGATCTATGCGGCTCTGCTCTCCGTACAGATCGTCATCGGCTACATCGTGCTCTGGATGTGTTCGAGCTTTCTCGGGGACATCGGCACGCCCCTCCTCAACCTCACGAGGCTGGCGGGCATCTACGCGATGGTCGATCTCGTCGGCTTCTTCCTCGGGTTCATCCCCGTGCTCCTGATCCCGTTCGTCATCAAGCTCGGTGTCTACGTCGGGCTGTTCTGCAGCGCGTTCGACACCGACTGGCAGGACGCGATCATCGTGATCTTCCTCACCGGGCTCGCCAAGTTCGCCATCGTGCTGCTGGTCGTGTTCTACATGCCCGACCTGCTGGCCAATCTCTGAGCACGCGGCTCGTCACGACGACATCGCCGCCATCACGCTCCCGGCCTCACCCCACGCGGTCCGCGCGGCGTGCTCTCGCTGCACACCGGCGACAAACTCCGCCAGTGGCATGGCACCGAGGTCCTTCTGCACGCCCCGCGCGCGCACCGAGACGTTGCCCGCCTCGGCGTCGCGCGGCCCGACGACCGCCATGTAGGGGATCTTCTCCTCGGCCGCACGCTTGATCTTGGCCTGCACCCGCTCGTTGCCGTCGTCGAGCGTGGCGCGGACACCGGCGTCGCGCAGGGCCCGGAGAGCCTCGGCGGCGTAGTCGTTGGTCTTCTCGCTGATCGGCAGCACGCGGACCTGCTCGGGGCTGAGCCACGTCGGGAACGCGCCGGCGAAGTGCTCGATCAGGAACCCGACGAAACGCTCCATCGAGCCGAACGGGGCGCGGTGGATCATCACCGGCCGGTGCGGCTTGTTGTCAGAGCCCGTGTACGACAGGTCGAACCGCTCGGGCAGGTTGTAATCGACCTGCACCGTGCCGAGCTGCCACTCGCGGCCCAGCACGTCACGCACCACAAAGTCGATCTTCGGCCCGTAAAACGCAGCCTCGCCCGGCTCCTCGCTCACCTTGACCCCGAGCGTCCGGGCCGCGTCGCGGCAGGCGGCCTCGGCCTTCTCCCACACCTCGCTCGAACCCACGTACTTCGACGAGTCCGGATCGCGCAGCCCAACCCGCACGCGGAAGTCGTTCAGCCCAAGCGTCTCGAACGCGATCTTCACCAGGCTCAGGCACCCCTGCACCTCTTCACCCACCTGATCGTCGCGGCAGAACAGGTGCGCATCGTCCACCGTGAACGACCTCACCCGCATCATCCCGTTGAGCTCGCCCGACTGCTCCCACCGGTACACCGTGCCAAACTCGCTGAGCCGGACCGGCATGTCGCGGTAGCTGTGGGGCTGGCTGTCGAAGATCTTGATGTGGTGCGGGCAGTTCATCGGCTTGAGCAGATAGCCCTCGATCTCGCCGCTCTCGAGCATGTTCGAAAGGTCCGAGCACGAGCACCCATCGTCGGCCAGCCCCTTGAGGAACTCCCGCTCCATCACCGGCACAAACTGGCTCTCGGCGTAGTACGGGAAGTGGCCGCTGGTCTTGTACAGACCGAGCTTGCCGATGTGGGGGCAGAACACGTCGGTGTAGCCCTGCCGGCGCAGTTCGGCGCCGATGAAGTCCTGCAGTTCCTTCCGCACGATCGAGCCGTTGGGCGTCCAGAGCACGAGCCCCTGCCCGACGGCCTCGTCGATGTGAAAGAGGCGCAGCTGCTTGCCCAGCACGCGGTGGTCGCGGGCCTTGGCCTGCTCAAGCCGGTCGAGGTACTCGTCGAGGTCCTTCTTCTTGAAGAACGCCGTGCCGTAGACACGGGTGAGCCGGTCGGAGGTCTCGTCGCCGTGCCAGTAGCTGCTGGCCAGCGACATGATCTTGACCGCGCCGATGCGCCCGGTGTTGGGCACGTGGGGTCCGCGGCAGAGGTCTTCCCAGTTCTTGCCCGGCTCGCCGGTGGCGTACCAGGACAACCGGACCTCACCGTCGCCCGAGGCCGCGATGGCGCGCTCGGCGTTGTCGGTCTTGTACTTGCTGCCCTCGGCGGCGAGCTTCTTGAGCCCCTCCGCCGCCGGCATCTCGTAGCGGGTGAACCGCCGGTCCTCCTTGACGATCTTGCCCATCTCCGCCTCGATCGCCTCGAAGTCGCCCTCGCGGAGGGGGCGGTCTTCGGGGAAGGCGATGTCGTAGTAGAACCCCGTCTCCAGCGGCGGTCCGTAGACCAGCTGCGCCCCCGGCACGACCCGCTGGATCGCCTCGGCCATGACGTGGGCCGCGGAGTGGCGGAGGAGCATGAGGGCGTCCGGGTCGGGCTCGCCGTCGCGGGTCTTCTCCGTCACGATCGCGAGCTGGCAGTCCCGCTCGATGGGGGCGTGGAGGTCGGCGAGCTCGCCGTCGATCTTGGCCCCCACCGCCGCCATCGCCAGGCGCGAGCCGATGCTCTCGGCGACCTTGAACGCGGTGGTCGCGCCCTCGAACTCCTTGACGGAGCCATCGGGGAGCGTGATGCGGATCGTGTCGGAGGCGGCTGCAGGGCTCATCGGGGCTTCTCCACTCCTGCCGGGCAGGGGTACGGGCTGGTGTTGAGGGGCAGGGTATTCGTCGGAACTGAGAACAGCGGGCAAACAAAAAACCCGGCCGCGGGGCCGGGTCGGGTCAGTCGGGCTCACGCACGGACATCACCTCCCGGCCAGCGGCGGGGTCTCGGTAGTCGTGGTGGTGGTCGTGCGAGCGAACATCTGCCCGGACTATACGGCCGCGCCGTGGCGGCTCTCGAGAGATACGGGGGCGAAACACCGTGTTTTCGGTGATTAGCCCTTTGGTGCATCGGGACGGCAACGCTGCCATTTTGCCAACCCGAACAAATCTAGACCTCGATTTCTTGACTGGGAGCTTCCTGTGGTCGATAATCCAGCGATGAGCAACGGTCCACCTACCCCTGATTTCGGTGCCAACGGCGCTGCCCAGCGAGGCCGGCTGCGTGAGTTGATGCTGTACATCGCCGAGAGGTCGGCAGATGACCCGAAGTTCGGGGCAACCAAGCTGAACAAGATTCTGTATTGGTCGGACTTCATTGCCTTTGGCAAGCGAGGCCAGGCTATTACTGGGGCGGAGTACATGAAGCTGGACCATGGTCCGGTTCCGCGCATGCTCGTCCCACTCAAGAACGAGATGATCGACGAGAACGATGCTGACGAAATCAGCATGATGTTCCACGGCTACAAGCAGACCCGGCTGGTGGCAAAGCGTGAACCAAATCTTGGTGGGTTCACGGCAGACCAAATCGCTATTGTTGACTTTGTGATTGAAGCTCTGAAGAGCAAGAACGCTAGCCAAGTTAGCGAGATGTCTCATACACTCGCATGGGAAATCGCGGGTCACAAGGGGACAATCCCTTACCAATCCGTCTTCCTGTCAGACGATGGAGTGACCGATGGCGACCGCGAGTGGGCAAACGGGATCATCGCTGAGGCCAGCTAACGCGATGCCCAAGGCAGTAATACATGGGCATCGGTATGCGGCTGCATACGACGCTCTGAAGGTCGAGTACCCGAGGCTCTTTGATGTTCAAGCCGGTATCGATTGGGCGGTCGCCACAAACCCAGAGAAGTTGCCGACAGTGTTGGTTGACTCACATGAGTACCGCCTACTCAAGACCGACACCATCGGCGACACCCCAGCGTTTCGGGTGCTGCTGAAGATACTTGGGCCAACCGAGGTGGAGTTGATCGCAATCGACTTGATCCCAGAATCAGACGATTGCTGACCTATCGCTTTGCGCCGCCCGTCAACTCCGAGTAGGTTAGCCGCTTCCCGACGATCAGCCGCATGGCCGCGTCGAACCGCTCCCATTCCGAATCGTGCCGCACGTTGAAGCGGAACACAGCCTCGTCAACGTACGCGCCCAGATGCTCGGGGGAGGGCCGGACGTACGTCCCTTTCAGGCCCCTCCTCAGGCAGTTGAAGAAGTTCTCGCATCCGTTGGTGTGGACCGTCCCGTCAACGTACTGGCCGGACTCGTGATTCACAGACTCGTGGCGGTACTCCCAGCGTGACCACCCCTTGTAGACCGGGGCGCTGTCAGTGTAGAGCCGGGCGTTCGGGGCGACGTTTTCGCGGAGCTGTTGCCGGATCTGGGCGCGGCGCGCGCTTTCGATAACAGAGGCGCGCACGCGACCCGTGCGGCGTTCCCTGATCGCGTGGACGACGGTCTTACCGTAGTTCTTCTTCGCTCGGGCCTTCTCTCGCCGCTTGTGGGTCATGTTGGGAACCAGGCCGCCGACGTACGTCCAGTCGGCCTCACAAACCGCGCCACGTTGCCCCATCTGATCGGGCTCAACGGCCTGGAGAACGTGGCGGACGCGGTGGAGCAGGTGCCATGCGCTTTGCTGCTTGCACCCGATCGTCCGAACAATCTCGCACGACGAGACCCCGTTGCGGCAGTTGATAATCATCCAGACCGCCACCACCCACTGATCCAGTTTCAGGTGGGTGGACTCCATGATGGTGTCGGTCGTCACCGAGAACTGGCGACGGCAGCCCTTCTCGCGGCACTGGCGACGGTTCCGGCTCTTGATGTGGCCGACGTTGACCGATCCACACTTGGGGCAGACCGGGCCGTCAGGCCACTTGATCGACGCGACGTAGGCGGTGGCTGTGTCCCGATCAAAATATCGGACGGCTGCGATCAGAGTGCCCGGCGTCTTTTTGTTGGCGACCATGCAGCCACCCCTTCCGTGATACGGCGGGATGAGCTACAATGCGTTCGCACGGTGCCTTGGCGCTCAACCGCCTTGGTGTCGCCCCTCGGGTGTTAGCGCACCCGCGGGGGTTAAAGCCGGGGACTGACCTTTCGGCCAGCCCCAAGCGGTTCAGTGGGCTCCCCTTCCGGGGTTGTCTCGGGCCACAGATTCACCTCACTCCGTTCTTCGACAAAGACAAAGGGGTGAATCTGCGCTTACGCGCGCCGCCGAGCCGGCGCTTGGCATCTCCTCATGGCTACTGCCCTCCTTCCGCATCGGTGTCGTCAGTCGATTCACCGTCTGTTGTCGCGTGCCCCGACTTTGCTTTCGGGGTCTTGACTGCTGGATACCAAGCGAGCAGTCCATAGCTCCCATTAGGCAACTTGTGGAACGTGTGGCTTGATTTGCCGAGCGATATCCGAAGGCTGTCCATGGCATTCTTTTCGCTCTTGGCTCGCGGGAACTCGAATCCGCCGGAGGTCAGCGTGTCATAGATATCCCGCACCGATGCGGGCCCCAGACCCGCGGCCTTCCGCATCTCCAACACTGTGCGAATGGATGTGTTCAACGGCTGCCCATAGAAGGTGTCGGGCTGGATAGAGCCCATCGACGCCTTTGGAGCCAAGTCGGCATCGTGGAATACCGGCGGACGCCCCGCGGCGTCCGCAAGGGCGTTGATGAGCCGTTTGGTCTCGACGACCTTCTCTTCGTGCTCGCGCAGCGTCTCTCGCAGAGCCGCGATGCTTTGATCAAAATGGTCCATAGCAGATTGCCTCCGTTCTTCGACGGAGCCATCATACCACGGTCAGTTCGTTCCGCAAGTGCGGATGGGGCCAAGTTGTGCGGAAAAGTTCGCTAGGCGGGCTCGCCGCCGTTGCCGAACTGGCCCGAGACTGTGCAGAGTCTTTGTGACACTTGCGTAAACCCTTTGTTTACAGCAGCTTACGAGGCATTGAAAGCTCGCATACCCTCGCCGGCATCGAACCGGCTCGGCAGCGGCCAAGCGAATCTTTTTCACAATCGTCTCAAAATGGCCCGCCTGGCAGCCGGAATATGTGGCCCGCAGCCCAACGATGGATCCAGAGCAAGCAAAGTCTCTGCGACACTGTGCGTTCATAATAGTAATACGGAAGTCAGTCACCCTGCCAGAACCCGGATGCATGGCGGATGATCGCCCGATGCACCAAAGGGCTAATCACCGTGTTTTCTGTTGACAGATATATCGCCTTCCGATATATTGGCATCATGAGCACCCGCATCGACACCACCACTTCCGAACTGGTCGCCCTCTCGGTGCTGGCCGACGAGCCGCTCTACGGCTACGCAATCGCCAAACGCGTCGCGGCCCGGTCGGACGAGCGGCTCCGGCTGACCCCCGGCGTGCTCTACCCGCTGCTCAAGCGGCTGGAGAAGGCCGGGCTGGTGACGGCGACGTGGGAAACCGTCCGCTCCGACCGTGCGGATGAGGGCTCCGAGGGCCGCCGCCGGAAGTGGTACCGCCTCTCGGCCAAGGGCCGCAAGCGGCTCGCCCATCACGCCAGCGCCCAGCGCGAGCACCAGCGGCTGATCGAGGCGTTTCTGCCGCCGGAAGAGCCGGAGGCCAGGGCATGAGCACGACCAACACCCCCACTGCCCCGCCCACCAACCCGCGAGCACCGGAGGAGACGCACGACCAGATCGGCGCGTGGCTCGACCGGCTCGTTCGCTTGACCCGTCTGCCGACGACAGAGGCCGCGGAGCTGCGGGACGAGCTCGACGCGCACCTGCGTGAGCGGGTGCGCGACCTGATGCTCGTCGGCCACGACGAGCCCGACGCCGTCCACAAGTCGATCAGCGAGCTGGGCGATCTGGCCCAGCTCGCCCAGCGGTACAGGGAAGCGACCCGAACACCACGAAGGAGAATCTTCATGAACATCGCCATGATCGCCGTTGCCGGATCCGCCCTCGGTCTGAGCACGCTCGCCCTGCAGAGGGATCAGCCAGAAGCGGCCGCGGCACCGGTCCAACCGACAGAGATCCACCTCGTGCCGCGCTCCGTCGTGACCTCCGCCGGGAACGGCTTCACGCTCGAGGTTGTCCCCAAGCTCGCAGAAAGCTCCGTTGTGACTCCGGAGCCGGGCGTTATCCCCGTCTTCGGTCACCTGTTCGGCACCGGGCAGGAGGCGCCAGTCGCGATGGCCCGGAGCGCAGAAGACCAGCCGCTGCGCGACGTGCTCCTCATGCTGGCCGAACCGTACGACGCCCGCGTCTTCGCGTACTGGAACGATCTGGAGCACGCCGAACTCTCGATCGACACGCAGGTCGGGTTTATGCCATTCGAGGGGCAGTCCGTCGAGAAGGCGCTGGCAATGCTGAGTGATCATTACGGACTGTCCGGGGACGAGCGTCTCGACCATCGGGTGCAGAATGGCCTGATGGAGATCGCGACCCGCCGGTTCTTCGACCAGCGCGAGGTCACGCTCATCAGCTACGACGCGAGCGAGTTGCTCTTCGCCGCCTCGCCGCTCGAACAGAGCGACGAGTCAGAGACACTCATGGAACTGATCACAACGCTTGTCGAGCCCACCGCGTGGGAGCACCACGGCGGCCCCTCGTCGATCCACGTGGCGGGCAACCGCCTGTTCATCAACGCCCCGGCACGAATCCACGATCACGTGGTGTGGTTGCTGCGAGAGCTTCAGATGAACCAGGACCAGGGCGCGAGGATCGACCCGGCGCCCGGACCGAGCCCTGCGGCGCACGCCGCCCGCGATCCCGCAGGCACAGTCAGCCCGGCGAGCTCCTACACCATCCGCGTCGGCGACACACTTCACTCCATCGCTGAATCCGAGCTTGGAGATGCCGAGCGAGCCGAGGCGCTTCGTCAGGCCAATCCCGGACTCGATCCGGCCGGATTGCCCGTCGGCGGCACGCTCATCCTGCCGACCGCCCGCTGAGTCCGCGGTCCGGCGGAAAGGTTGCAGCACCCCGCCGGGCACGCCCGGCAGCCCCGCTTTGACGCCCGGGCCATCTCGCGGCATGATGTGCCCTCATCCGGCACTCGCCGGAGAGGGAGCCGTCCGCTTGATCTGCCCGTTCTGCGACAAAGACAACGACAAGGTCATCGATTCCCGCGCCAGTGAGGGCGGGAGGGTCATCCGCCGCAGGCGGGAGTGTCTGGCCTGCGAGAAGCGGTTCACGACCTACGAGCGGGTGGAGCAGACCTCGCGGCTGATGGTCGTCAAGCGGGACGGCAGCCGCGTGCCGTTTGACGGCGAGCGGGTGCTGGCGGGCGTCATGAATGCCTGCGGCAAGCGGCCGGTCTCCGACGCGGTCAAACGCCGCGTTGTCGAGGAGATCGAGGAAGAACTCAACCGCGAGTTTGAGCGGGAGGTCGATTCCGGCGTGATCGGTGAACGCGTGATGCGCCGGCTCCGCGAGATCGACGGGATCGCCTACATCCGGTTCGCCAGCGAGCACCTGCAGATGGACACGGTCGAAGAGATCAAGCAGGAACTCGAGGACCTCGCGGCACGGCCGCGGGGCGGGCGAGACCAGCAGGAACTGTTCAATCGCGGGCGTTAGCCGGATCCGAAGGGCGTTTGACTTCCGCATCCACTGTCGGCATGCCCCTCGACTTGGGACGCTCGATCACCATCGGGCCAACGGGCGTCAGGTGCGCATCCCGCAGTTCCAACCCCGCCGCCTGCGCGACGAGCGCCAGACTCACGCGGTCGTGCTTGTCGAGCTTCTTGCCGATCGAGTCGCGATGGCGCTCCACGGTGCGGGGCGACAGCTCGAGCAGCTCGCCGATGACCTTGGCACTCTTGCCCTGCCCGATGAGGGCGAGCACCTCGAGTTCGCGCGGGCTCAGCACCGAGAGCGGACCGAAGTTGGCCGTGCCGGTCGTGACCACCTTGAAGTCGTCGGGGATCAGGTCGTCGTCGGTGATTCCCTCCCGCACGGTCAGCAGGACCCGTGTGGGCGCGTCGCCGTCCCCCTCGATCTTCTGGTACTGCACCTCGAAGCGCTTGCCGCCCCAGATGTACCGGACGACCAACCGCTCGTCTGTCTCGATCACCCTCTGGAGCAGTTCGACCTTTTCCGCGGCCCACTCCGGGGGGTAGAGTTCCCCGAGCCGGCGTCCGGTATGCTCTTCCACGGTCCCGCCGCCATACATCCTGGCCGCGGTATCGTTGATGTACACGATCGTGCCATCGTCCTCGAGCAGGCCGACACCCAGCCCGGGGATCGCGGCGAACCGATCGAACACTTTGGCTTCAGATCGGTTGTAGGACTCTGACATGCACCCTCCACCAACTCAAGTCCGAAGGCGACCGCCGTTCTGACAAGACCCCACGACGAGCCCCGCCCCACTACACACTTTACCAGATCGAGGAACTCCATGCCATCCAAACGCTTCTCGACCCCCACATCAGCGCTCCACGACCTGCAAGACCTCGGAATCCTCTACGACGGCTGCACCGTGATGGTCGGGGGTTTCGGCCTCTGCGGCATCCCCGAACAACTGGTGATTGCCCTACGCGACACCGGGGTCCGTGAGCTCACGTGCGTCTCGAACAACGCCGGGGTGGACGACTGGGGCCTCGGCCTGCTCCTCCAGACCCGGCAGATCAAGAAGATGATCTCCAGTTACGTGGGCGAGAACGCGACATTCGAGAAGCAGTTCATCGACGGCGACCTCGAGGTCGAGTTCAACCCGCAGGGCACGCTCGCCGAGCGGATCCGCGCCGGTGGCGCCGGAATCCCGGCGTTTTTCACGGCAACAGGGGCCGGGACAGTGATCGCCGAGGGGAAGGAGACACGGAGCATGCGCGCCCCGAGGCACGCCGCCCGGGTCAACGCCGACGACCCCTCCACCGCGCCGCGGGAGTTCATCCTCGAGTCCGGCCTCTACGCCGACCTCGCCCTGGTCAAGGCGTGGAAGGCAGACGAGTTCGGCAACCTCGTCTTCCGCAAGACCGCGCGAAACTTCAACCCGATGATGGCGACCGCCGCGGCGTTCGTCGTGGCCGAGGTCGAGGAGATCGTCCCCACGGGAGATCTGGACCCCGACTGCGTCCACACCCCGGGCAGTTTCGTGGACCGCATCGTCCAGACCGAGAGCGAGAAGCGGATTGAGCAGCGGACGGTGCAGGGGTAGGCCCGTGATCTCATCACTCCTCCCCATCGCAGTCGGCATTCTCGGCGCTGCGCTCGCGCTGAACTGGACCGTCGCCGCGGCCGTCCGTCGGTCGTTCAAAGGACTCGCGAGCGACGCGTGGGGGCTCGAGCCGCTGGACATCGACGAGGAGCCAGAGCCACTAGCGCGTGCGGCCGAGCCCGCTGGCTGGGCCGACAAGAACGGCTTCGAGTGGGACGGCATGTACGCACTGGAAGTCCCGAACAACCCCACAGCCTATCTCGCGGTGTGGCGCCTCCCGCCCGGGCACACCTACTTCGTTCTCTACCTCTACGGCGACCAGGAGGTGTTCGAGTTCGTCACGGTCTTTGACGAGGACCGAAAGATCGCCGTCGCCACCAACGGTTCCAGCCAAAGCCTGCTCCACCGCTCAAAGCCTCCCGCCTTCAAACAAGCCTTCGTCGGCTTGTCGCACGACGACCTGTTCGCCCGTCACAACGACACGGTCGGCACGCTCGCAACTCGCTGGGGCATAGCACCGAAGGCCAGCTCGACCCCTGTGGCCGAGTTGATCCCTCGCTCGGTCAGAGACGAAGTCCATCGCATCATGGCGAGGCGCGGCTGGGCGCTCACGAGCGGCTACCGGTACTTCATCGGCCGCCACCTCGACGCGAACCGGCCCGCACGGATCCCTGCAACCGCCCCTCCCTCGATAACTCCGTAGGATGTCTGCATGCGGCTCGGCCTCGGACTCATCCTCATGCTCGTCGGTGGCGGGGTCATGCTCGTCGGCATCGTCATGGCCCTGCTCCAGCTCGGCAGCCTCTACCAGGGCGCGATCGACGACCCGCTCGGCCAGCCGATGGGCACCGAAGACTCGGTGCGGTTCGGCATGCTCCATTGGGTCGGCATCGGCGCGATCGGCATCCTCCCGTTCCTGATCGGGGTGGTCATGTTCAAGGGCGCGCTCGTGAGGATCCATCGCCGCAAGAGGATGCAGCGTCAGGGATAGGCCCGCACCCGCTTCCGCGCTCGCCAACAATCCCCGATGCTCGACCCCACCCGCTACCACGTCATCACGTTCGATTGCTATGGCACACTGATCGATTGGGAAACGGGGATCCTGGCTGCCCTCCGCCGCCTGCTCCAAGAGCACCGAGCCGAGATCCCTGATGACGACGAACTCCTCGCCCTCTACGCCGAGCTCGAGCCCGCAGCCCAGGCCGGCGAGTATCGGCCCTACCGCGACGTGCTCGCCGACGTGACCCGCGGCGTCGCCTCGGAGTTCGGCCTCTCGCTCGACCCCGGCCAGGAGCACACCATCGCCGAGTCCATCCGCGACTGGCCCGCGTTCAAGGACACCACCAAGGCCCTGGCCCGGCTCGGTGCGTACTACGACCTGGCGATCCTCTCCAACATCGACCGCGACCTCTTCGAGCAGACACGTCCGCGGCTGCTCGCCGTCCCCGCTGGGTTCGAGCCGTTTGACTTCGCGGCCGTCATCACCGCCGAGGACACCCGCAGCTACAAGCCCGCGATCGGCCACTTCTGGCACGCGATCCAGACCCTCGGCGTGCCCGGTGCCCGCATCCTGCACGTCGCCCAGAGCCTCTACCACGACGTCGTGCCCGCCCAGTCGATGGGGATCTCGACCGTGTGGGTCAACCGGCGGGGTGACACCGAGGGCGGCGGCGCGACCCCCGAGGTCGCAGACACGGTCGAGCCGGACATCGAAGTGCCAGACCTCCGCTCGCTGGCCGACCTGCTGCTGGGGCGGTAGACGCGCACGGAACCTAGCCAAAAAAAGACCGGTCCTCCGCGCAATGGGGAAGACCGGCCTAGAGGGGGACTTGGATTGTCGCGAGCCTTAGCGGCGGCGGCGGAACGCCATCAGCCCGGCGACGCCGGCGAGGCCGAGGGCACCCGGCGCGGGCACGAAGGACACGTTGTCCACGAGGCCGCGGATGGTGGTGTAGTCGCCGTTGAGCGTGGCGTAGATCCGCATCGAATCAAACGCCGGGGCGCTCACCGCGAGGTGCGTCGCGGCCGGGTTGTCACGGCCGTTGGGGTCGTTGCCCGCAACAACAAACGAGGTGCTGTCCACGACGTTGCCGCCGAGGATGGCCTCGAGCGTGACGGTGATCCCGCCCCACGGGCCGTTCTCGTAATAGACCAGGTCGAGGCTGCCGTCGGTGAACGAGCCAACCGCCGACATGCTCGCTGTCGCCAAGGGTCCGATCGTGACGTTGTCGCCGGGGACGAACGCACGCCCGAAGGTCAGCGTGTTGGGGAACGAAACGTACCCGGGGAAGTCGTTCCACACGACGGTGGACTGCTCGATGATGAAGTCGCTGCCGAGCTCAGTCTCGTCGAAGGGTGCGCCGTCGGGGTAGAACCCGCTGACGTTGTTGGCGTCGAAGAACGACACCCCGCCGCTGGTGTAGCTGGTGCCGAGGAAACCCTCGACCTCGTTGTCAAAGTCGGCGAACTGGCCCATGGCCGAGCCCGACACCCCGGCGATCAACGCCGCACCGATGAACATTCTGTTACGCATCTGCATTTCTCCTGACTCTCCTTCTGGTGCTCCGCACCGCGCGGAACCATTCAAGCGCCTCGCGGCACCCGCAATGCCCGGCCGGCGCGTTTGCGCCGACCGGACCATCCCCACGATTCGTCGCCCACGATGCGACGCCCGAGACACGCCGCGTCAGCGGCACGCCACCCAGTCGTTCAAGTACCGCAGCACGTCCTGCGTGTTGACGGTGCCGTCGGCGTTCCAATCCGCCCGAGGGTCTTGCGCGACCCACAGGTTCAGGAACGCCAGGAAGTCCTGGGTGTTGACCTCGCCGTTGCCGTCGAGGTCGGCTTCGCACGGAGAGGATACGACTCCTGTCATCACAAATCCCGCCAACTCGCCCCCGGTCGTCCATCCGAAGCCGGCGATGTCACCGGAGGCGTTGACCGCCTGCGCGCTCACGAGCACGTCCCAGTCTGACTGGTCGGGCGCGAGGAAGTCGTTCAGATCGTGCATCGTGCCGTCGAAGTACACCCACGCACGCGGATCCATCAGGAAGTCGTCGTCGAGCGTGCTGCCCACGATCACACCGGCTTCGTTGATGTCGTACGCCTCGGAGTTCTCAAAGCCCGGGAGAGAGCCGAGCAGCACGACGGGGTTGTCGCGGTCGAGCGTAAAGACCGCAGCACTCCACGGCCCGTTGGTCAGGTTCGCGAGCCCGATAATCGTGCCGGCGTTGTTGATCGAGTGCGCGATGCTGAACGTGTAGCCGCTGGGGCCGATCTCCTGCGCGTCATACCCGCCGCGCCCGTCGGGCATGCCCATCATGGCGGTGTCCGGATCGCCGAAGAAGAACCCGTGCCCGACGACGACACCCGAGTCGTTGATGCCCTTGTTCGCGCCGCCGTTGTAGCCCGGCACCGTGCCGCCGGCGAAGCCGGTGCCCGGCCCGCTCCATACGAAGCCCTTCGAGAACCCGCCGTTGATCGAGGCCTGCCCCGCGACCAAACCGGAGTCGCTGATGTCCCACGCAACGGAGCTTCCGACGGCGTTCATGTCGGCACCCAGGTCGGTCCAGCCGCCCCCCTCCCACAGCATCGCGGCGCGGGGCGACGCGCCGGCATCACTCCAGCCGACGATCTGTCCGGAATTGTTGATCGACCAGGCGCTCGAGTTGCCGTCGATCGCGCCCAGATCGGTCGGCACGCCCCCGACCCACCAGACGGCGTGCACCGTGCCGTCGGCCAGCTCGGCCTCGCCGACAACCTCGCCGGCGTCGTTGATGCCGAAGGCCAGCGACCCGGGCCCCCCCAGCGAGGGGAGCCGCGTGATCTCGCCAATCTGCGCCGCCGCGGCACCCGCGCTCAGGGCGACGACGAGGGCTGCGGTCACGGACTGCGATGCTCGATGCGACATGGTCTGCACTCCTGCGTGTGATGGCGGAGCCCAACGAGGCCCCGTCATTCTTCGCCAAACACCTGGAGATGTTGCACTGTTCTGAGAATAATACTGAGAACAGTCTTGAGGTCAAGATCTTTTTCTGAGATCATGCACCCAGCATTCAGGAGCGCCGTGTCCAATCCCCCCCAGACATCCCCCTCATCCGACCTCAAAGCCCCGGCGGGGCCATCTGGTATCGTCCGCGTCATGCCGACCGCCAGGCTCAACCCGCGCCGCCAGGCCGCGACTCCGCTGACGGCAGAGGAGCGGGAGCAGGCCGCCCGGATCGCCGTGCGGCTGCAGGCCGACCTCGGGGCGCTGGTCAGGGCCCTCCCCGAGCCCGCCCGGGGCGCCAGCGGGATGGCCCGGCATCTCGAACTCGTCCGTCCGACCTGCCAGCGGATCGTGCAGTCGCTGGCCGAGACCGAGCCCTCTCCCGAGATGCTGACCTCGCTCCCGGGGATCCGGGGGCTCGAGCAGTTCCTGGAGGCCGTCGCGACTCACGGAGGCGATCCCAAGTCGATCGACATCGCGGCGACCGCCGTCCGGCAGTTCGGCGCGTTCCTCGAACGGATCGGCGGGAGCCAGTCCAAATTGGCTGCGAAGCTGAAACAGGACAGGTCGGTAACCGGCAGCGACGACCTGCGGGCCGAGACCGAACGAGCAGCGGTCTTCGACGCGGTCGCCCGGATGATGGGACGGCAGATCGAGACCGCCTTCAGCGTCTACGCGTTCCGGCCGACCGGCGAGAACGACTCGATGCTGGAGCGCATGCTCGCCCACGGCCAGATCGGCAGCCGCGTCCGCCCCGGCGGCATGCCGATGGTCCTGACCTCGGGCAACACGATGTCTTTCGAAGAGCCCGGCGGTCCGGCCCGGCTCCTGGACAACGCCCCCGCGACGGGCAAGACCCAATCGGCCATCCTCGCACCGTTCACGACCCACCCGCTGCCCACGGTCACGTCTCGCGGCAGCAAGGGCAAGCTCGTCCAGGTGATCGATCCGGAAACTCTTGACAGCGAGATCGAGATCGATATCGCCCTCGGCGAGCGGTCGCTGCACCCGATGGTGGATGAACACGGCGAGCCCACGCTTAACGAGGTCTGGACGCTCGTCAACGCCCCGACGCGGCAGCTGCTGTTCGATGTCTATCTCGAAGAGCGACTCGAACGCCAGTACCGCCCGAGCGTCGATGCGCAGATGTGGTATCCGAATCTGTCCAGCCCGGGCGACGACCGCTGGATCACGCGGTTCCCCAGCCAGCCCCGGCTGCAGTTGCTCGGGCGCGGGCTCTCGCAGGCCGCGTCGCCGGCCAACGCCCGCCACGCCGAGCTGACCGCGTTCTTCTTCGACCGGCTCGGGCTCGATCCCGACCGGTTCGTCGGGTTCCGGTGCGAGGTGGCGTATCCGATCTGGCGTGCGGGGTACCGGATGGCGTTTGAGCGTGTTCCCGGCTGAACGGCCCCGGATGCTTTATGATGGGGCATGCCCCTCGACCGAAACCAGATCGCCAAGCGTGCCGCCCAGGAACTGCAGGACGGCTTCATCGTCAACCTCGGGATCGGGATGCCGACGCTGGTGGCCAACCACATCCCCGAGGGGATGGACGTCTGGCTGCAGTCTGAGAACGGGCTGCTCGGGATTGGCCCGTTCCCGACCGAGGACGCCATCGACGCCGACCTGATCAACGCGGGCAAGCAGACGGTGACCGCCCGGCGCGGCGCGAGCTACTTCAGTTCCTCCGACAGCTTTGCGATGATCCGCGGCGGGCACATCGATATGTGCATCCTCGGCGCGATGGAGATCAGCCAGGAGGGCGATATCGCCAACTGGATGATCCCCGGCAAGATGGTCAAGGGCATGGGCGGGGCGATGGACCTGGTCGCCGGTGTGCAGAAGGTCATCGTGATGATGGACCACTGCAACAAGAAGGGTCAGACCAAGATCCTCGAGACCTGCACGCTGCCGCTCACCGGGCAGCGATGCGTGGACATGGTCATCACCGACCTCTGCGTGCTCGTGATGGACCACCAACGAAACCGCTTTGTGCTCACCGAACTCGCTCCCGGGGTCACCAGAGACGAGGTCGTCGAAAAAACAGACGCCGAGATCGTCTCGGTGAGTGAACCGTCGCTCATCGAACTCTAGAATACCACTCTCTTTCCCTGGCGCGGCGGGCACTCGCCCGCGCGTCCGAAACTCTCATTTGCCCGCCATTCATGGGCACAGACGCAGGAGGAACGCATGGCCAATTACAAGATCGAAGACGTTGAGGGCATCGGCCCCACCTACGGCGAGAAGCTCCGCGCCGCGGGCATCACCGACACCGACGGCCTTCTCGCGGCCTGCAAGACCACCAAGCAGCGCAAGGAGCTCGAGGCGAAGACCGGCATCGAGCACGGCCGCATCCTCAAGTGGGCCAACATGGTCGATCTCTACCGCATCAAGGGCGTCGGTTCGGAGTTCGCCGAGCTGCTCGAAGCCGCCGGCGTGGACACCGTCAAGGAACTCGGCACCCGCAACGTGGCCAACCTCGCGGCCAAGATGGTCGAGGTCAACGACGCCAAAAAGCTCTGCCGCCGGACACCGACCGAGGCGGACGTGACCAAGTGGGTCGCAGAGGCCAAGTCCATGCCCGCCGGGCTGGAGTACTGAGCCGCCCTCGAATCACAACGATGCAAGACGCAACAGGCCGCTCCCGATGGGGCGGCCTGTTGCTTTGCATACCGGTGGTGCGGCTGACGATCAGATCGAATCAGCCGTCCGAATCCTCGTCCGGTGTCTCGGTCTCGCCGTCGTCGGCGCTCTCGTCCGGACTCTCGTTCGCGCTCTCGTCGGGCGCGTCGTCTGCCTCGGCTTCGGGCGCTTGTGGTGCTCGCCCGAGCGCCCGATCGATCGCGAGTTGCAATTCGTCGGACCAGTCGATCTCGACCTTCTCGTCGGGGATCTCGGCTGCGTCGGCCTCGGCCTTGGCGTTGGCGAGGAACGCTCGGAGCTCGTCGGGCGTCACGCTATTGGGGCTCTTGAGCTCCACGTTGATGTTGCCCGTGTGGATGGCGACCTTGTCGGAGGCGCCCATCGGTGCATGAATCGGCTCGGTGACGTCGTCGATCTTGGTCTGAGAGATCTTGTCCTCGGAGAGGCCCCTCACGAATCGGCTGAGCTGCTTGGCACCGTCGGCTTTCTCCTCGTCGGTAAGCTCCGACTTGGTGATGTACGACTCCTCGATGCCCATGACGACCATCGCGGGCATGACCGGGCTCTGGCCGAGTTGCTCGAGCACCTTGAAGAAGTCCTCGACCGACACGTCGCCGGCCTCAAACTCGCTCGTGAACGAGTTCACCACGGCGAGCACTTCCTGCTTCTCTGAGTCCGGCAGCGAGCTCTGCTCGATACCCTTCTCCACGATCGTGTTCACGCCGTTGCTCGCCCACGTCCTCCAGTTCATCGCGGCGTAGATACCCACCCCGACCACGAGCACGCCGACAATCGCCAGCGCGATGAGGCAGCCCGCAAGGACACCCCCCCGACGATGTGTACGCTTACCGATCATCCGTCCCGAACCATGCATAGAAACCTACCCCTTCCCCGGCCTGCCCGACTCAGGGCCCGATTGTGCCGGTGTTTGTCCGCATCATAACTGGGATTGAGCCCCCGGTCGTTTCGTGATCGCCCCCGACGGGCCGCTCAAGGGAGATTCTCGATGCCGCAGTTCTTTGATGCCCATCTCGATCTGGGGTACCTCGCGGAGGTTGGGCGCGACATGCACGCGCCGCTCGACGACTGCCGCGGCCGGCTGCTGCCCGCCTCGATCACGCTCCCCTCGCTCCGCGACGGCGGCGTGCGGGCATGTCTCGGCACGATCTTCACCGAGGCGATCGCGCCGGACGGCACCACCGACACCCCGGAGGCCTCCTACCCGGTGGACGACACGCTGGCTGCGTGGAGAGCGGGGATGCGCCAGCTCAAGCTCTATCAGGCGTGGGCGGAGGCGGGCGTGATCGAGTTCATGCCCAAACGCAAGAGCACGGCCGCGTCGGCGCATGAGCCCCAAGCCCCGATCGCCGACACGCCGGCGCGAGCGCCCGACGCCCCGCTGCTGCTCGGCATCCTCATGGAGTGCGCCGACCCGATCGAGACGCCAGAGCAGCTCGACGAGTGGGCCGACGCCGGGCTGATCGCCATCGGCATGGCGTGGTGGCGAGGGTCACGCTACGCGGGGGGCAACGGCCTCGGCGGTCCGCTGACAGACGCCGGCCGCGACCTTGCGACGCGCATGGACGAACTCGGCGTGGTGCACGATCTGTCGCATCTCTCGCAGCAGGCCACCGACGACCTGCTCGCCCACACCGACCGCGTCGTCATCGCCTCCCACTCCAACTGCCGCACGCTGCTCGACGGCGAAGCCAACCCCGACTGGCAGCGCCACCTCAGCGACGAGTCCATCGCGGAGATCGGCGCCCGCGGCGGCATCGTGGGGCTCAACCTCGTCCGCAACTTCATCCGCACCGGACTCAAAAGCGACGACCCCAACGACCGCCCCACTCTCGACGAGGCCATTGCCCACGTCGAACGTGTCTGCGAGGTGATGGGCCACCGACGCGGCGTCGGGCTGGGCACCGACATGGACGGCGGCATCACCGCCGACGAACTGCCCCGCGGCATCGACACGCCGAGCGATTTGCACAAGCTGTGCGAAGCGCTCACAAGCCGCGGATGGTCCGACGCCGACGTCCGCGGCTTCGCGTGGGGCAACTGGGCGAGATTCTGGGGGCTGGAGTAGCCCGCAACGAACGTCGCGCTACTTGGCCGCCAGGCGGGCGTCTTCTGCGCAGTGCGCGCACCAGAGCATCGGCTGATCGAGATCGAACATCGCCGATTCGCTGCCGTGCGTGGCCGGCGGCATCGCGGCGAGCCTGTCGAGCATGCGCCGCTTGTAGCGGTCCGGATAGAGGCCGTACTCGCTGGAATTCTGCGTGTAGGCGTACTCGCCCCTGAGCATCTCGTTGATGCGCTCGATGCGGGTTTCGCTGGCGGGGTGGGTGCTGAGCCACTCGGGCGGGCGCGAGCCGCCGGCCGACGCGGCCCCGAGGACCTCCATCACCTGACGCTGGCCTTTGGGGTCGTACCCGTTGGCGACCATGTACTGGATGCCGAGCCCGTCGGCCTCGAGCTCCTCATCGCGCCCGTAGCTGAGCATGACGACGTTGCCGCCGACCGCCAGAGCGGGGACGGCGTACTGACCGTACTGCCGGAACGACGAGTCGCTGTCAGAGAGTCCGACGCCCACGGCCAGGCCCGCCAGGATCAGATTCATCCCAAGCTGCTTGCTCATGCGCTGGTTGCCGTGCCTCGCCATGACGTGGCCGACCTCGTGGCCCAGCACCCCGGCGAGCTGAGCCTCGTTGGTCAGCTTCTCGGCGAGCCCGCGTGAGAGGTAGACCTTGCCACCCGGCAGCGCGAAGGCATTGAGCACCGCGGAGTCGAGCAACGTGTAGTCCCACTCCAACTCGGGCACTTCCGCGTATGCCTGTTCAAGGGCGACGCGGGTGAGCTTGGCACCAACCTCGTCGACATAGGCCTCGGTCACCGCGTCGCGAACTTCGCCGCCGAACTCGTCGGTGAATTGCGGCCCGGCCTCGGCGGCGAGCGATCGTTCATCCGCCCAGCTCATGTAGAGCAGGCTCGACTTCCCGGTGGCGGGATTGGTGGAACAGCCGCCGAGGACGCAGGCAACGACGATCGACAAGAGCAGGCACGCCGCTCGGCATCCAGAAAGTGTGTGCATCTCGAAAACCCTCCTACAGTCCCAACCCGGTGGGACGCCCACCCCGCCGAGGAGTTCGGCCGCGGGCACGATGCTATTGAAGATGACCCAGACCCCTCCGACAACCCCCGGGCCCGAGACTGCCGCAGAAGCCGCGCCGCGGGCTGCCGCGTGGACCGACGCCGAACTGGCCGATCCGCACCGGCGGGCGGACAAGGCGGCCAAGGTGCAGTCGATGTTCGCGGCGATCGCCCGCAGCTACGACCTCAACAACCGGGTTCATTCGCTCTGGAGAGACCAGGCGTGGCGGCGGGAGGCGGTGCGTGCAGCGCAAGTTCGGCCGGGAGACGAGGTTCTCGACTGCGCATGCGGCACCGGCGATCTGACGCTTGCCTTCGCCAAAACGCCCGCCAAATCCGTTATCGGACTTGATTTCACCGCCGAAATGCTCGATTTCGCGAGGCTCAAGACCGACCGCGAGGACACGCCGGGACGGATTCCGGGTCCGACAGTCCGGTATCTCCAGGGTGATGCGCAAAATCTGCCGTTCGAGAACGAATCCTTCGATGTGGTCTCGATCGCATTCGGCATCCGGAATGTCCAGGACCCCTCGCTCGCACTCAGGGAGTTTTTCCGGGTGCTTCGTCCCCAAGGTCGGCTCGTCGTGCTCGAGTTTGACCGGCCTGGATTCGCCCCGATGCGCTGGTTCAACGACTTCTACTGCGGACAGGTCATGCCACGCACCGCGACGTGGCTGAGCCGCGACAAAAGCGGGGCGTATCGGTACTTACCGAAAAGCGTCGGGGCGTTCATGACCAGCGCCGAACTCGCCAAAGCGATCGAGGACGTCGGCTTCGGGCCGGTCGCGCAGCGCGCGATGACCTTCGGTATCTGCGTGCGGTCTCTCGCGCACAAGCCCGGGTAAATGCCAGCGGCGTTTTCTGCCTGCCCGGATTTGTTTATCGGACAGCCAATGTCCGCTTCACGGTGGCCGCAGGTCCGATTCTCTGCAGATGAAGACTCGTTCATGGCACAGCGGCATCGGGGCCGATCACTCGCTAGCCCGGCGGCGTGCCGGGCGACCCGGGCGGAGCCCGTGAACGAACCTGGCGTCCGACTTCGCGGGGATCCGCTGCCGGGCTGGTACACACACGGAAGTGGGAACTCTGCACCATGAATCACGAACACCTGATGGAGCGTCTGTTTGAGATCTTGATCAACGGCGATCGCCCGGCCTCCCGGGCCCTGATCAACCAGATGAAAGAAGCCGGGATGACCGGCAACCAGATGCTCAGCGATGTCTATTGGCCCAGCTACGAGGCGATCGAACGCCTCAACCGCAACGACCAGCTCACGGTGCTGAGCTACCGCCTGGCGACCCGACTGCTCCGGGTCATGATCGATCAGACCTCCACCCTGCTGGAACACGCACCCCGCAACGGCAAGGCCATCTTCGCCTCGTGCGGCCCGACCGAGGGTGAAGAGATCGGCGGCCAGATCGCCGTCGACCTGCTGGAAGCCCACGGCTACGACATGACCTTCTCCGGCGGTGGCGTCGCGGCCGACGAGGTGCTCGCGCTGGTGCAGGAGTCCAAGCCGCAGATCCTGCTGATGTTCTGCTCGTCGCCCGGCGACCTGCCGCAGATCCGCCACCTGATCGACTCGATCCGCGAGATCGGTGCCTGCCCGAACCTGCAGATCGCAGTGGGCGGGGGCGTCTTCGCCCGGGCCGAGGGCCTGGCCGAGGAGATCGGCGCGGATATCTGGGCAAGCTCGCCTCAGGAGCTCTACGAGGAGCTGATCGAGAACCCGAACTACCGGGCCGAGGTCAACCGCACCGAGTCGGCTCGGACGCGCCGTCCGCGGCGGAAGGTCGCCTGAGGCCCCGCAGAGCCCGCAATTGCACCCGCAGACCGCCCCGTTCGACGGGGCGGTTTGTCATTTTGGGGTAGTCCGGGAGGCAAAAACAAAGGCAACCTTCCCCGGGGGGTACCTGTATAGTGTGGGTCGGGAGACCCTATGGACCGTGCGACAGAACAGGCGCTGATTCGACGAGCCGCGGCGGGGGACCGTGCGGCGGCCGGTGAGTGCGTCCGGGCCTTCCAGGGCCAGTTGTACGCGTACATCCTCCGGCTCTCGGGCCGCCCTGAGGTCGCCGAGGACATCGTCCAGGAAGCCTTCGTGCGGGCGCTGACCAACCTCGATCGGTTTGATGATCGGTACAGGTTCTCGACGTGGCTGTTCACGATTGCCCGGCGGCTCTACATCAACGCCAGACAGAAGCTCAAGCCCCTGTACGAGAGCGAGCTGGTCGGCTCTCTCGGCGGGGGCGGCGCCCGCCCGGACACGGGCACCATCGACGACGAGGTGGCGGGCAACGCTCGCGACGAGATCCAGAACGCGTTGCTGCACCTGCCGCCGGATCAGCGCGAGGTCGTGGTGCTGTTCCACCAGTTTGACTGGTCGATCGCGCAGATCGCCGGGCACATGGGCATGCCCGAGGGGACCGTCAAGAGCCACCTCCATCGCGGGCGCCGGCGCCTGCGTGCGGTGCTGGAATCGAACGAGCGTTCGGCCAGCCGCGTCGAGGAGGTGTGGGGATGACTCTCGGCAACTCGAATCTCGGGGGGACCGGTGGCCGGGGACGGGCCAAGACGCCTCCCGCCGGTCCGATGATCGACGCGTTGCTCGACGGCGACCTCTCCGACGAGCATTCGCGTGAGGTGCTCCATCTGATCCGACACGACGCCGAGGCGTGCGAAGATCTCGCACGGACCCGCGTCGCGGTCGACCACCTCCGTGCACCGATCGATGTCCCCGACATGAGCGACGCGATCCTCGGAAAGGTGCACGCCCGGCGGCGGTTCCTGCCGCGGCGATCGCGCAGGCTCGTGACCGCTGGTCGTCTGGCCGTCGCAGCGGGGTTCATCGGCGCGATCGGCATCGCCTCGCTTGTGCAGCGCCACGTGCCGGCGGTCCGTCTGGCCGACGAACCGACGCCCGTGACACGGATCGTCGAAGCCGCGGCTCCGAAGGCGATTGACCGCCCCGCGTTGACCGACCAGACCGTCGAAAGGATCAAAGCGTCACTCGGTTCGGGACCCACCGGATCGTCGGTGAGTAGGCTCACGCTCTCTCCCAGGATCAGGCCGGGCGACAAGCTGCACTACGACCTCTCGATCGATCGTGAATCCGGGGTTGTCTGGTCGATCACTTCGTGCGACAGCTTCGCGGCGATCCCTTCTTCCACTGGCCAAGCAGGAACGGACAGGATCGCCGAGTCCGCACCGAACGTCGTGGTCGTGGGGCCGATGGCGATGGCCGGCGGCAACGATCGCACGGAGCCGGCGGCGGCCGAGCCGAGCCCGCTCCTGAGCCGGTTCCGTCCGCTGATGATGTACCTGCGCGAACCACCGCAGTTGACCGAAGGCGACTCCGCCGATTCGGACAGATAACCCGACGCTGTTGGCCACGAACCGCTCGATGTCACACACACCATTCCATGCCCGTGCTTGGCTCCGGCAGCTCGTGAGCACCGCGACGCTTGCGGCTCTCGCGGTGTGTTGCGTTCCGGGCGCCGCCTCTGCCGATGACGATCTCGGCCGCGTCGTTTCTCGCATGCCGATCGGCGTGGACTTCGTCGCCGCCGTCGATGACGGGGCTTCGCTCCGCAAGAGCCTGCACGGCTCGCCGGTGATGCTCGCCGCGGCGGCGCTGAGCCGGCCCGCAGCGGTGATGAACGCATGGTCGGAGTTTGCGGGCGCACTCGGCATGACCGACGCCGAGGCGTTCGACCTGCTGCTCGGACAACGCGTGATCATCGTCGGCTCGCAGCTGCGGGCCGACGCGACGGAACCGCCGCGCTGGGCGATCCTGAGCGAACTCGACCCCGAGACCGAGCGGAGCCTCCGCTCGCTCCTGAAGGCCGTGCCCCGCCGGATCGTCAACGGGCAGCCCGTGCTCGAGTTTGAGCACGGCTCGTACCTGCTGGCCACCTCCAACGGAAGGCTCGTCTGCGGTGCCGACGGGCGGTTCGACAACACTCTCGCCTCGACGATCCTGCTGCTCGCGCCCGCGGCCGACCGCGAACTGTTCGATCAGATGTTGCCCTTGCTCCGGTGTGACAACCCGAAACGCATGCTCGCCGACGTCCCGGCCGGGCGGATGGTTGAGACATGGGCGACCCGCGACGCGATCGTGGTCTGGCGCATCCCCGATCCTCTCGGTTCGCAGCACCGGTTCGTCGGCGCGACGTTCGGCACCGTCGGCGACGGGTGGGGCATCGACGCGATGGCGTACCCCGCCGATGGCTGGGCCACGAAGAGCGACCTTGTCGCGATCCCGACGTGGTCTCCGGCGTTGCTCGGAACGCTCCCCTCTGACGCGGCGCTGGCCATGATCGGCAGCCGCGAATCGGTGCGGGAGGCCCGGGCGTGGATCGAACCGCTGGTCGGGAACGCATTGCCCGACCCCGGTGGCGACTCATTCGACCACGTGCTCGGCCGCCGGTCGATGCTCGGCGTTTGGCTCCGGCCCGGTGACGCCGGCGCCGAGGAGCAGACCGAACTGCTGCTCGCCATGGACACGCCCGATCTTCCTCGTCTGGCGGCACGGGCCGACGCGTACATGACCGAGATCATCGACGCGGGGTTCGGCGAGGGCCAGCGTCAGAACGCCCGCATTTCAGCGGCTCCTCCGCAGCTCTCTGATGTCCGCTCGCTCTCCATCACCGGTGATGTCGACCGCGCGGCCGAACCGTTGCCGACGCTCAGCTGGGCCTTCGTGCCTGAGGCGGCATCGGGCGAAGACGCCGGGTGGTGGCTGATGCACTCCTTCCCCAACGCGCACCCGCCCGCAGACGCTCCGGCCGATACGGCGGGGCGCTCGCTGCAGGAGATCGGCCGCATGCCCGCAAGGCGGTATCTGCACGTCGGGCGTGTTCGGCCCGCCGCGTGGGCGACGACGTTCCGTCGCCACGCGGCCGAGACGCGACGGGCTCTGAGCGATCAAGCGGGTACTGCGCTTGGCGTGCCCGCGCTCAACGAGTTTGTGCTGGGGCACATCCGGGCGACCGACTGGGCGGTGTGGCTCGAGGACTCGGCCAACCTGCTGCGGGCCGAGTTCCGGCTCGAACTCGGCGACAGCGTTCCGCTCGTCGAGTAAGCTGCCCGCGTGACACAACTCCTCGGGATCGATGTCGGGACCTCGTCGACCAAAGCGGTCGTGACTGACGCGCGCGGTGCGATCGTTGCAACAGCTTCCGCCCCCCACCAACTGCTGACCCCAAAGCCGGGTTGGTCGGAGCAGGAGCCGGAGGGCTGGTGGAACGCTGCGGTCGCGGCGATCGGTTCCGTGCTCGCGTCGTCCGGGGTTTCGGCCGACGCGATCGCGGGCGTCGGCCTCTCGGGGCAGATGCACGGATCGGTATTGCTGCCGGATTCAGCACTCTCAGGAGACGCATCCAACGTCACTGCCCTGCGGCCGGCGCTGCTGTGGAACGACCAGCGGACCGCAGCCGAGTGCCAAGCCATCGAAGCCGCCGCCGGGGGGCGTGCCGGGCTGGTCGAACTGGTCGGCAACGCGGCCCTGACAGGATTCACACTGCCCAAGCTGCTCTGGGTGCGCGCGCATGAGCCGGAAACTTGGGCGAGGGTCGCCGGCTGGTGTCTGCCGAAGGACTTCGTGCGGCTCCGACTGACCGGAGCGTTCGCCGCCGATGTCGGCGACGCCGCCGGGACACTTCTCTTTGATGTGGACCGAAGGGTCTGGAGCGAGCGGGCGCACGCGCTCTTTGATCTGGATCCCGGTCTGACCGCGCCGGTGCTCGAGTCGTGCGCCGTCGCCGGGCGGATCACCGGCTGGGCCGCGGGCCAGACGGGCCTGCGTGAGGGCACGCCGGTCGTCGCGGGCTCGGGCGACAACCAGTGCGGCGCGGTCGGCGCGGGGGTGGTCGAGCCCGGGCTGGTGCTCGCGACGCTGGGAACGAGCGGCGTGATCTACGCCCACAGTGACCTGCCCCGAAAGGACCTGGGCGGCGACGCCGGCGCGGGCCGCGTTCACACCATGTGCGCCGCCGACGGGAGTGCCGGCACTCCGGGGCACTGGTCACTCACGGGGTGCATGCTGAGTGCGGCGGGATCGCTGGCGTGGCTCCACGACGCGCTGTTCCCGGATGTGGCCTACGAGACCCTCCTTGCTGAGGCAGAGGCCGCGCCTGCGGGGGCTGCGGGGCTGGCGTTCCTGCCCCACCTCACCGGCGAGCGCTGCCCACACCCGGATCCGGACGCTCGCGGGGCGTTCATCGGGCTGACAGCGCGGCACGGACGGGGGCACCTGGTGCGTGCGGTGGTCGAGGGTGTCACGATGACGATGCGGCAGATCCTCGACATCTTCTCCGAGGTCGGGGTCGAGGCGTCGCGGATCCGGCTCGGCGGGGGCGGGGCCAAGGGTTCGTTCTGGCGACAACTGCAGGCCGATATCTACGGCACGCCGGTCGAGTTGCCCAACACCGAAGAGGGGCCGGCGTTCGGCGCAGCGCTCATGGCGGGTGTCGGGGCGGGGGTGTGGGACGACCTCGGAGCCGCGTGCGCCGCCACGATCCGCGTCACCGAGTCGCGGTCTCCGGACGGCGGTGCGGTGGAGTTCTATCGGGGGCTGCTGGCCGAGTACCGCACGCTCTACCCCGATCTGCGCGCGCACTTTTCCGGGCTCGGCACGTTCGACCGTTGAGCGCGCGACGACGCCCGCGATCTCCGCGGGCGCGCCGTCTCTCTCCTCCGACCCGGTCGGGGATGTGCAGTGCGATTCAGCGGCGGCGGCGGGCGGCGAGCCCGAGCGCGATCCCCGCCGCGGCGAGGGTTCCGGGGACCGGGACGCTGCGGGTGCTGGTCGTGAGCGAGACGTTGTCGATACCCCAGGACTCGTCGTAGACGCCCTGCAGGCCCTTGCCGAACCATGTGATGTAGAGACGGTCGGCATCGCCCGGATGATCGAACGTGAGGGTGATGTTGCGGTAGATCGAGTCTTTCCACGTGGTGGAGTAGGCGAGGTGCTCGGGGCCGACGTCGGGGGCCCGCATCGACTGCGGCTTGTCGCCGTTAGAGATGGTCTCGCGCATAAGCACCTGACCATTGACCTGCACCTCGAAGATGTCGGGGCCGTAGTTGGGCCCGTCGCCGTCCCAGGAGTCGAACGCGAAGAGATCGAACTTGAGCGTGTAGTGCGGGGTGTGGTCTCCGCCGCCACCGTTGTCTCCGCCTCCGTCACCGCCGCCACCGCCGTCGCCCCCATCACCGCCACCACCGTTGTCCCCGTTGCCGCCGCCGACTTTGATCTTGCCGATAGGGCTGATGCCGCCGCCGGCGCCGATGTTCCCGACAAGGCCGCCGATCTTGCCCCCGCCGTCCGGCGGCGGCTCCTGGAAGAGCGAGAGCGTGATGCCCCGGTCGCTGTGGCGGCCGTTGAACTGGGTGAAGCCGGGCTGGCGGTCGAGACGGCAGTTGTTGCTCCACTCCGGCCCGAGACCGGGGTTCTCGAAGTCGGTCTGGTAGATCGTGACATCGGCCTGCGCTGTGCCGGCGGCGATGAGCGTGGCGAGGGCCCCGAGCGTGGTCAGTCTTGTCTTGGTCATGTCTTTCTCCTGCCGGCGAGAGAGCGAGCGCCTGTCGAGTCGGTTCGCGGAGTCGCGGCCGGTTCGGTGGGCTGGTGATCTGCGTCGATGGACGTGTTGCCGACGAAAGAACCATGCACCGGAGGCGCGTGAAACCCCAGCGATTCGAGCCCTCAGGCACCGGAAGGCGTGGCGTCTGTGCCGGATGGGTTGGGCTGGAAACCGGGCGGGCGCGGTGATCGGACGGTGCGGGCCGCCGGCGGGGAGCCACGGGCAGCATTCCTCGGTCCGGTGCCTACGATTGCCCTTGGCGGGAGGTGCCCGCTCAGCCCCCAATCGCATGTCCGCCCAACCGCTCGCACAGGCCGGCCAGACCCCGGCGTGGGAACCGCTCCATGACCGCCATCGAACCCACGATCCGCAACGTCGCGATCGTCGCCCATGTTGACCACGGCAAGACCACGCTGGTCGACCACCTGCTCATGCAGTCCGGAAACTTCCGGGCCGGTGAGCTCGAGAAACTCGCCGGCGGTCAGCACGACCTGATCCTGGACTCCAACCCCCTCGAACGCGAGCGTGGGATCACGATCCTCTCCAAGAACTGCGCGGTGAACTACCACGCGGCCGACGAGACCGATTACCGGATCAACATCGTCGATACGCCGGGCCACGCCGACTTCGGCGGCGAGGTCGAGCGCGTGCTGCGGATGGCCGACGGCTGCCTGCTGTTGGTGGACGCCTTTGACGGCCCGATGCCGCAGACCAAGTTCGTGCTCAGCAAGGCCCTCGAAGCGGGCCTGCTGCCGGTGGTGGTGATCAACAAGTGCGACCGGCCGGACGCCGAGCCGAAGCGCGTGATCGACGAGGTCTTCGACCTGCTGGTGGACCTGGGCGCCGACGACCATGCGCTGGACTTCCCGGTGGTCTATTGCTCGGGCCGCGACGGTTGGGCCAGCAACACGCTCGACGCGCCGATCGACGAGCTGCGCAAAGGCGATCTGCGGCCGATCTTCGAGGCGATCATCCGCCACGTCCCCGCGCCGCACGCCCAGCCGAACAAGCCGCTGCAGATGCTCGTCACCACGCTGGACTATTCCGACTACCTCGGGCGGATCGCGATCGGGCGGGTCTTCTCGGGCAGCATCCGCAGCGGGCAGCCGGTCGCGCTGCTGAAGCGCAACGGCGAGCGTGTGACCGGCAAGACCGGGCGTGTGCTCCGCTTCCAGGGTCTCGGCCGGGTCGAGGTTGACGAGATCGCCGCGGGCGATCTCTGCGCCGTGCCTGGGCTGCCCAGCGTCGAGATCGGTGACACCATCGCGCACCCCGACCAGACCGAAGCCCTGCCGACGGTGAAGATCGACGAGCCGACGATCTCGATGATCTTCCGCATCAACGACTCGCCGTTTGCCGGACGCGAGGGCAAGTACGTGACGAGCCGGCAGATCCGCGATCGCCTCGACAAGGAGCTCGAGCACAACGTCGCGCTGCGGGTCGAGAGCGGACGGACCGCCGACGAGTTCCTGGTCTCCGGGCGCGGCCTGCTGCACCTGGGCATCCTGCTCGAGACCATGCGGCGTGAGGGCTTCGAGCTCTCGGTGGGTCGCCCGGTGGTGATCACCAGAGAGATCGACGGCGTCATCTGCGAGCCCGTCGAGACGCTCGTGATCGACTGCCCCGCGACCGCCGTGGGGCCGGTGATGGAGCTGGTCGGGGCGCGCAAGGGCGAGCTCAAGAAGATGGAGTCCCGCGGCGTCGAGACCTCGCACATGGTCTTTGAGATCACCAGCCGCTCGCTCATCGGGCTGCGGAGCCGCATCCTCACCGCGACCGCCGGCGAGGCGATCATGCACCACCGGTTCGACCGCTACGTGCCCGACTCGGGCGATCGGCTCGGACGGACCAACGGCGTGATGATCGCCACCGAGACGGCGCAGGTCACCGCCCACGCGGTGGAGAACCTCCACGACCGGGGTGTGCTGTTCGTCGCGCCCGGTGACAAGGTTTACGCCGGCCAGATCGTCGGCGAGCACAACCGCGACAACGACATCAACGTCAACATCACCCGCGAGAAACAGCTCTCGAACGTCCGCAACGCCAACAAGGAAGCGACCGTCACGCTCAAGGCGCCGCGGAAGATCACGCTCGAGTCGGCTCTGGAATACTCCGAGGACGACGAGCTGGTCGAGATCACACCCGGCGCGGTGCGGATCCGCAAGCGCATCCTCACCGAGGGTGAGCGCAAGCGTGCCGAGCGGCAGGCCAAGGACCGCGAGAAGGCCGCTACCGCGGGCTGACCGCTACCGGCTCTCGCCGAGCACCATCCTCGGTGACGGGCTGCGTTCGAGTTCGAGCCCCTCCCGACCCTCGACAATGCGCTCCACCATCTCGGCGGGGTCGTCGGTCGCTGTGAACAGTTGCAGGTCTTCGGGGTCGATCGTGCCCTCGGGCACCATGGTGTTCCGGACGAACGTGGCCAGCGGGCCGAAGTAGTCCCGGCCCATCACCACGACGGGGAACCGCTCGACCTTGCCCGTCTGGATGAGCGTGCCGACCTCGAAGAGCTCGTCCATCGTGCCGAACCCGCCGGGCAGGACGACGAACGCGCTGCTGTACTTGACCAGCATCACCTTGCGCACGAAGAAGTAGTTGAACTCAATGAACTTGTCGAGATACGGGTTGGGCTGCTGCTCGTGCGGGAGCTTGATGTTGCAACCGATCGAGTACCCCCCCGCCTCTCTGCACCCGCGGTTGGCCGCCTCCATCACGCCCGGTCCGCCGCCGGTCATCACGGCAAAGCCCGCATCGGCGAGCTGCTTGCCGACCTCGCGGGCGAGTTCGTAGTACCGGTGGTCTTCCTCGAAGCGGGCCGAACCGAACACCGTGACGCAGGGACCCGTAAAGTGCAGCGCCCGGAACCCCTTGATGCACTCCAGAAAGATGCGGAACGCCCGATGGAGCTCGGCGAGCCGGCTCCGCGGCCCGGCGAGAAAGCGTTCTTCATCGTGCGAGCGGCTGCCCTTGCCCCAGCGGTGCGGACGGGGTCCCTCGGGCATCGTGCTGTGACGGTCGTGCGGTTCGGTCATGACCGAGTGTAAGGGATAGAGACCGCGCCCCGCCGACAGACGGCGGCACGAGATTCTGGACCGCACCAATCACAGAGTCAGCCCAGCACACCGCGCTGGCGGAGTTGCCCGAGAATCAGCCCGCCGACGTCGGTATCTGACGGGACGAGCAGGTGCCCCACATCGCGGGCCGCGCAGGCCCGTTGCACCCGCTCGATGTGGGCGTCCAGCCGCTGCTTGTACTGCCGGATGATCGCCCCGGACATGGTGACCTCGACACCCTTGCCGGTCTCGGCGTCGGTGAGCCGCAGGTCGCCGACGAGGCCCGACTGGGCGGCCCGCTCGGGCGCGATTTCGCTGGGGGCGAGCACCTGCACGAACGAGGCGTCGAGCCCCCCGCCACCCACCAGGTAAGACAGCCCCGACTCGACGCCCTCGGCGACCATCCCGTCGGAGACGAGAATGACGACGCCGGAGCCCTCGCGGGAGAGGCCGAACGCCCGCAGCGCGCGCTCAAACGAGCCGCGTCCGCGTGGGTCGGCCTCCGGCGAGGGCGCCGCGTGCTCGGACGCCTCAAGGCTCTCCAGCAGGAACTTGGCGACCCGGACCGTCTGTCGCCGGCCGCGGAGCGGCGCGAGCCGGCGGAGCGGGTCGGCCCCCGCGTGGCCGAACGTTGCGACCGAAACCCGGTTCTGGTTCACCAGGCCGATGTACGCCAACGCCATGGCCAGCCTGTGGGCAAAGAGCAGCTTGCGCGGCTCGTCGCCCCCGCCGGCGAGCATCGAGGCCGAGCAGTCCACGAGGATGTGCAGCCCGAGGTCTTCTTCGGCCCGGAAGAGCTTGACGAAGAACCGGTCAAAGCGGGCGAAGGCGTTCCAGTCGAGGCGGCGGAGGTCGTCGCCGGGGGTGTAGTCGCGGTAGTCGTCGAATTCGACCGACTCGCCGCGACGTTTGCTGCGGCGTTCGCCCGGCAGGCGGCCCGCGAAGACCTTGCGGCTCATCACGTCGAGGCGGTCGAGGCGCTTCGAAAGCCCCGGGCCCAGGAGCTCATCGATCGTGGTCGGCAGATTGCGTTCGGGACGGACGAGCATTGCAGGCGAGCATACCCGCCACGACTCCGCTACAGGAGCACGACCAGCGATGGCCCGGCGATGCACTCGGCGGCGGCAGGGGACAAATCAGCGGAACTTGCGGGGGTCTTCCATCGGCTTGCCGTCGGCAAACTCCCAGACGACCACGGGCATGCGCTTGACGCCCCACTGCCGTGCCTGCTTGTGCGTGGGCATGAGCAGGTCGATGTGGTGGCCCTTGATCGCCCCGCCGCGATCGAGCACCGGGACGATGTTGCCCTCGTCGTAGCCCTCCACCGAGAGCATCGAGCCGAAGGGGAAGAGCCGGGTGTCGGCGGCCACGAGGTGGCCCCCGTTGGTCTCGACCGAATGCAGCGTGGCCGTGATGCCATCGGCGAACTGGCCGCAGGAGCGGGCGTCGGGCGAATAGGCGGTGACGGTCATCCACACCACGCGCGCCGGGCGGACGGGGCGGCCGTTGAACCAGCGGACCTGCTCGGCTTTGCGCTCGAGGATCCGCTCGGCGCGCTCGGCTTCGGCGGGGGTGGGCTCCATCTTTGCCGACTCAGGTGCCGGAGCATTGACCACGGGCTTCCGGTTGGCCGTGGCGACGATCGACGTGTTCGCACGATCGGCACCCGGCTGCGCCACCGAGGCCAGCGCGGGCAGGTGGCTCGCTTCCTTGACCATGGCCGCCGAGACGGCGGTCATCGCGACCAGCAGGACAAAGACGCCGGCCTCGACGGACGCGCGAGTCGACAGCCGACGGCACAACGCGTCCAACATGGCTTTGTGGTTGTTCTTCACGATTCGCCTCCCAGACTCGACGGCAGCAGAGGCGTCTGCTCCTAGAAAGCTCGTGGGCTTCCCGGCCGGGGACAAGGTCCACCTCCTTGTGGCCCGGTCCGTCGATGCGGGAAGTCTAACCCCGAAAGCACCGGCTGGCAGCCGGCGGGCCAAGTCATGTGTCAGCCCACAGACACGTTTCGGGTGCTGGAAGGGGCTCCTGTCGCTATAAATGGAACCGACGTCAGAAACGGACCGCCCGATCGCATTATCGGTCCTGATTTTCTTTCTTTGCCGCACGACCGCTCCCCCAGAGGCCTGAATCCACTTATGACGCCCATGGAGATCCTTATCGCGGCCGTAATCGGGCTGGTCGCCGGGGTGGTCGGGGGCCTCTGCGGCATCGGCGGCTCGATCATCATGCTCCCCGCTCTCGCGCTGGTGTTCGGCTACGACCTGCCCGACGGCGAGCCCGACCCGACCCGCAACGCCCACCACCTCTACATGGCCGCGGCGGCGATGGTCAATGTTGTCGTTGCAGCGACATCGATCCGGCCGCACATCAGGGCCAAGGCGATCGACCGCGGCATCGTGATGCGGCTCGTGCCGCCGATGGCGATTGCGAGCATCGCCGGGGTGGTGCTCAGCAACGAGTTGCCCGGACGCTACCCAAAGGCGGCCCTGATCGTGTTTCTCTTCCTGTTCGTTGCGTGGACGCTGTTTACCGCGATCCGCAAGCTGCCGGAGCCGACGCCCGAGCAGCTCCGCGCGACCACGCCGCGAGTTGTGGGCATCGGGACGCTGGCGGGCTTTCTCGCCGGCTTCCTGGCGATCGGCGGCGGGATTGTGCTGGTGCCTTCGATGCAGATCATCGCCCGTGTGCAGCTCCGCCGGGCGATCGCCGCGAGCGCGGTGGCGATGTGCGCGGTGGCGCCGATCGGCGCTGTGCTCCGGCTGGCGACACTCGGGGACCACGACCTCGCCTGGATGGACGCGGTCTCTCTGGGACTGGCGATGGCTGTCGGGGCGGCGATCGGCTCACCGCTGGGGGCAAGGCTGACTCACGTGCTCAAGCTGCAGTATCTGCGCCTGGTGGTCGCGATCGTGCTCGGGGTTTCCGGAGCAAAAATGGCGGGCTTCTTCTAACGCCCCCGCATGCTCAGTCGGCGTCGCGCACGTAGTAAACCCCCGCATCAACCTCGGCGAAGCCGCGGGCGTTGAGCGCATTCTGCAGCGGCCGTTCGTGCGGCTCGACGGTGAAGTAGAACTCGCGCGCACCGAGCGCGGCCGCGTGCGCAGACGCGGCCGCGAGGGTGTCGTCCCAGGCCTTCGGCTCCGCGAAGAACGCAGTGACCGCGGCGTATCTGCCCCGCGTCTCCAGCGCGAAGGCTCCGCGATCGCCGAGCCGCCAGAACGCGTCGGGATCGATCCATCCGCCCTCCCATCGCGCGCGCAGCTGCTCGGCCGTCACGTCCGGCGCGGTCGGGTCCGAGTTGGCCATGTCGGCCACCAGCCCGAGGTCGGACGGCTGCACCGGTAGAAGAGCGGGTGGAGTTGCTTTGGCCTCGACCGCCTTTCCCAGCAGCGGCAACCGCTTGAGCAGCCGCCACCGGCGTGCGGTCAGAAACTCGATGTGCTCGGTCCAGGTCTCGCGGAAACGCTGGATGTAGATGTCTCGCGGAGAGGCGGCGAAGGTCTCGGGGATGGAGCGGATCATCTCGTCGTAGAGCGCGACCTCAAGCGATGGGTCGCGCGGGAAGTTCCAGGGGAACCCGAAGGGGATCGCCCAGCCGAGGGACTCGCTGGGCGGGCCGTGGGCTTGAGGAGACCACTCGAACGGTGGGTGGACGCCGATGTAGCCCGCCAGCGAGCCGTCGGCGCGTTCGGCGTACAGACGGCAACCCGGTGCGGCGTTCGCCTGGGCGAGCTGGTGTTCGACGTTCCTGAGGCACGATCGCCAGGCCCGCGGCAGTCGGGCCGTCGCCTCCAGCCAGAGGGCGTATTGCGGCGCAGCGTCTGCCATCGAACGGAACGGGCGGATCGTCCAGTCGGGCATCGCTTGGCTCCTGGGTGGCTATAGACGTGGCAGGATGTGCGTGTCGATGTCCTCAACCCATCGCCTCGCGGTCGCGGCATCGAACCTCTCGGGCAACTCGATCCCGGGATCGGCTTCCAGAAGGCTCTCGAGCAAGGCCTGCACAACGCGCGACGGCGGGAAGGGCCGCTCTCCTGCCCAGTGGTTGTGATCCACCCAGCTCAGGCGGACCCGGTGGGTCGTGGATTCTCCCCCGGCACGATCGATATCGATGACGTAGCGCCAGCCCTGGGGAACCTCGGTTTCCGAGCGGATATGGACGGTGGCGGCGTCGGGCATGGCGTCTTGGCAACCTCGCGGCGGACTGCCGCTAGAGTACATCACGGCACCGGTGGCCGGGTTGTTCGGCACGGCGGGCGTGGAGTCTGCTTCGGGGCTTGGAGGGTCAGGACTTTGACGTTTCTTCTTGAGATCGTGCGCCTCGGCATCACGAACCTGCGTCTGCACCTGCTGCGGTCGTTCCTGACGGCGCTGGGCATCATCCTCGGCGTGGGTGCCGTGATCACGATGGTTGCCATCGGCGAGGGCTCCAAGCAGGAAGCCCTGATGCAGATCGAGCGGCTCGGGGCCAAGAACATCATCCTGCGGAGCCAGAAGCCCCCGGAATCCAACACGCAGACCGGCGGGCAGCAGCGGAGCTTTGTCGTCGCGTACGGGCTGACGCGCGCGGACCTCGAGGTCATCCGGACCAACTTCGACGACGCGGAGGTGATCGCACCCATCAAAGAATTCGGCGGGCAGCTTATCAACGGCAACCGCCTGCAGACCAGCCAGTCGTACGGCGTGACGCCCGAGTTGCTCGACGCGGCCCGGCTGCGCGTGGACCGGGGTCGCTATATCACCCAGAGCGACTTGGACGAGAAAGCCATGGTCGCGGTGATCGGCAAGGACGTCGCCCGTCAGATGTTCCCGCAGGAGGACCCGCTGGGCAAGACCGTCCGCATCGACGACAAGCCGTTCCTTATCGTCGGCTTGCTGGCACCGGTCGGGCTGGCGGGGGGCTCAGGTGCCTCGCTGATCGGGCGCGATCTCAACCTCGACGTCCACGTGCCGATCACCACAGCGAGGTCGGTCTACGGCGACATCGTGGTCAAGCGTGAGAGCGGCTCGTTCTCTGGAGCCGAAGTCCAACTGTCGGAGATCTACGTCGTCTGCAAGGACCGCGAGAGGGTCATCGCCGACGCCGAGCGTCTCAACCGGATCATCGATGTCCGCCACGCGACGTCGCGTGACGTGGTCTCGATCGTGCCCTACGAGCTGCTCGAAGAGGCCAAGCGCACCGCGATGACCTGGCAGATCGTGCTCGGCGCGATCGCGGGGATCTCACTGCTTGTCGGCGGCATCGGCATCATGAACATCATGCTCGCCACTGTGCAGGAACGCACCCGCGAGATCGGCATCCGGCGGGCGATCGGCGCGACGCGGAACCACATCACCGCGCAGTTCGTTGTCGAGACCGGCGTGCTCAGCGCCGTCGGCGGCATGGTGGGCGTGCTGGTCGGCGTTGGCCTGAGCGTGGGCATGGACAGCCTCGGCCCGTGGATCAAGTCCACGTTTGACACCCAGACGGTGATCTCGGCCGAGGTGACCGGCTGGTCGGTCGCGCTGGCCTTTACGGTCGCGGTGCTCACGGGGCTCTTCTTCGGGATCTTCCCGGCGATCAAGGCGGCCCGGCAGGACCCGATCGTCGCGCTGCGCCACGACTAACCCGCAGCGATTGCACACCGCGCAAGAAAGCACGGAGGCGGGTGCCTCCGTGCTGTGCGTGGTGCGTGTGTTGTGCCCGGGCGATCCGGCCCGGATCAACCGAGCAGGTCGCGGAGCTCGTCGTCCACAGGGTTCCTGGCTCGGTCGTCCTTGGGGCCCTTGCCGCGCTTCTTGGTCGGCTTGGCCTCGGCGGCGACGGCTCCGGACTCCTCGTCGTCGGTGATGTCGTCGTCGTCATCATCGGGATCGTCGAGCAGGTTCTGCGCTTCGACCTGCGCCTCGAGCTCTTCGAGGCTCAGTTCCTCGTCGTCGGGACCGTCGGCGGCCTTGCCCTCTTCGGCCAGACGCCGCTTGTATGCCTCGACCTTGGGCTTGTCGGGCGCGAGCAGCAGGCTCGCCGAACGACCGGCCCAGCGCGGGGGCATCTCGACCTTCGCGATATCGGAGAGGTCATCGACGATCTGGCTGAGCCGCTCGATGCCGATTTCCTTATGCATCATCTCGCGGCCGCGGAAGCGCTGGGTGATCTGCACCTTGTGCCCCGCGAGCAGGAACCGCCGGGCCTGCTGCACGCGGATGAAGACGTCGTGCGGGTCGATCTTGACCGACCGCCCGAGGCGGATCTCCTTGGTCTCGCTCTGCTTGCTCTTGGCCCGGTTACGACGCTCCTTCTGCGCGAGGTCGTACTTGTACTTGCCGTAGTCCATGATCTTGCAGACCGGGGGCCTCGAGTCAGGGACGATCTCGACGAGATCGAGCCCCTGTTCCTGCGCCATGCGCAGGGCCTCCTGCGTCTCGATCACGCCGATCTGCTCGTTCTCCGAGCCGATCACGCGGATCGGTGAGATCCGGATCAAGAAGTTGACGCGGGTGCGCCGGACGGGCCCCGTGTCTCGATAAAAGCGTCTTCCTCTGGCGATGGTAAGGCCTCCTGTGTGTTCAGCGGCGAGAAACTGCGGTCACCACGGTGCCCCCGCGCCGACGCGGGAACTGACCGAGAATCGAATCAAGATGTGCGGGTTGTCGAGGGTTCATGCGTCAGTGACGCGACCCGAATACAGGCCAGCCGCAACCGATGTGGTGTCAGACACCGTCGATATGGGCACAGGCCGGACTCCGGGGAAACCACTCAGTTCGGACCGCACCGTGCGGCCCGACACGCCAAAGACTAACCCGGGCCCCCGTACAAAGCAAGCGAATCGGGCATCAGCCCGCCCCGATGGCCAGCCTAGACCGCTCTGAGACCGCCCTAACTGACGGCCTGGATGATGTTAAACGTGATGCTGACCGCCGCCACCGCACACAGCAGGAAGAACAGCCAGGGCCGGATCAGCTGATTCCCGCCCACGGAGCGGTCCTGCGGGATCTCCATCGACGTCGCGGCCTGGGCCTCCGCCGCGGCGAGCGTCGCCAGCGTGTCGGAGGGCAGCACGTCCTTGTGGGCGATCGTCGGCGATCCGCCCGAGCGGACCTCGCGAAGGTCGAGCAGCAGGTCGGCGCAGGAGCGGTACCGCTTGCGGGGGTCCTTGGCCATCATCATCTCGATGACCTCGGAGATCCCGGCGCCGAGCTTGGGGTTGACGTGGTCCGGCGGGACCAGTTCGGCCTTGAGGTGCTTGTGCATCACGGCCGACGGGTTTTTGCCGTCGAAGGGCACGCTGCCGGTGACCATGTGGTAGAGCGTCGCGCCGAGTGAGTAGATATCCGCCGGCGGGCCGATGTCCTTCTCGCCCCGGATCTGCTCGGGCGAGATGTAGTACGGCGTGCCGAACGCCTTGCCCGCCTCGGCCTCGGCCGCTTCCTTGTCGGTGATCGCCCGGGCCAGACCCATGTCGGCCAGCTTGGCGACTCCCTCGGGCGTGATCATCACGTTCTTGGGCTTGACGTCGCGGTGGATCAGGCCCTTGGCGTGGGCGTGGTCGAGGGCTTCGGCGATCTGGATGATCGTGTCCAGCGCCTCGGCCTCGCTGAAGCGACGGTGCTTGACGATGTCGTCGTAGACGGTCCGGCCGTCCACGTACTCCATGACGAAGTAGTAGAGCTCACCTGACCGTCCCACGTCGAACGCCTGCACGATGTTGGGGTGGTTCAGCTGCGCCGCGGCACGGCCCTCGGCGTAGAACCGCTCGATGAACTGCGGATTCGCAGCGAACTTGGGCGGCAGGATCTTGATCGCCACCGACCGGTCGAGGCTGATCTGGTTGGCCTTGTAGACCGTCGCCATCGCCCCGGCACCCAGCTTGCCGAGAATCTTGTAGCCCGGGATCTTCTGCCCCGACCGCTCGGCCTCGATGATCTGGCGGAGCCGGGCGATCTGTCGCTTGGTGACGTAGTTGTTCTCGACGAGGGCCTGGGCCAGCGAGAGGTGGCTCTGCTGCTGCTCGCGGAGCTTCTTGACCCGGTCGTTGGCCTCGGAGACCTCGTCTTCGGTCGCGAGGCCCTGCTCGATGACAAGCCGCCCGACGAGCGTGTCGACGTTGGTGCCCTCGGGGAGGGCGTCCTGCAACGCCTGCTCGGCGTCGCTCACCGTCGAGGTATCGCCCGGTGGGACCGGACGGGTATCGCCGGCCCCGTTGGGGCCAGTGCTGCCAGCGTCCTGCTCGCGTGTTTGATCACTCATTGGCGTGTGTCGTCTGTCAACAATCTCGGGGCCGAACGCTCGCCCTCTCTCCATACCCGCTCGGGTGAATACCGGTTCGATTCTACCGGCTCTGGCGGTGTCGGATCAGAAGCGGTGGACAAGAGACGCAACTCCCGGGTTTGCGGACGACATCTCGGTCCGAATACCTCCGGCCGCGGCCGCGGCGTAGGCTAGCGGAGACGACCGGAACACGCGCCACGGACGGGCCTGACTGTGAAAACTATGGACCTCGACCACCTTCTCGATGACCTGACACCCCCCCAGCGGGAGGCCGCCACCCACACCGAGGGGCCGCTCCTGGTCCTCGCGGCTGCGGGCAGTGGCAAGACCCGGGTCATCACCCGACGCATCGCCAACCTGATCGGGTGCGGCGTGCCGGCATGGTCAATCCTCGCGCTCACCTTCACCAACAAGGCCGCGGGCGAGATGCGCGAGCGGGTCCACACGATGCTCAACCCCGGCGGCGACGACAGCCGCCTGACCCGGGGCCTTACCGTCAGCACTTTCCACGCCCTCTGCGCCAGGCTGCTCCGCCGCTACGCCGAGTTGGCCCTGCATGACGGCGTCAACCTCGGCATCAAGCCCGATTTCACGATCTACCCCACCGCCGACCAGCTCGCGGCCATCAAGTCGGCCGTGCTGGCCCTGCAGCTCTCCACCAGCAACTGGCCGCCGCGGAGCGTGCTCAGCGCGATCTCGGCCGCCAAGAACGAACTGCTCGACGCCGAGGCCTACGCGGCCCGGGCGTCCGACTTCTACTCCAAGAACGTCGCCAAGCTCTACACCTCCTATCAGGCCAAGCTCCGCGCCGCCAACGCCGCGGACTTCGACGACTTGCTCGTCCTGACCGCCAAGATGCTCAAGGAGTCGGCCGCGGTCCGAGAGGAGTGCCAGAAGCGCTGGCAGTACCTGCTCATCGACGAATATCAGGACACCAACCACGCCCAGTTCGTCATCGCTTCGCTCTTGGCCGGCAACGGACCGGAGGGCGGCATCGGGCCCAACATCTGCGTCGTGGGCGACCCGGACCAGGCGATCTATTCGTGGCGCGGGGCGGATATCGCCAACATCCTCGAGTTCGAGGAGCGTTACCCCAATGCCGCGGTAATCACGCTCGGCGAGAACTTCCGCTCGACCGCCCCGATCCTCGCGGCGGCCGACACCTTGATCCGCAACAACAAGCAACGCAAGCACAAAGACCTCTTCACCAGCCGCGAGGGCGGCGAGCCGGTTTCAGTCTTCCTCTGCCGCGACGAACGCCACGAGGCTCAGCTGGTCACCGACTGGCTCAAGTCTCACGCCGAGAACGAGGACGGCGAGGGTGCCCGCTGGCGCGACATGGCCATCTTCTACCGCACCAACGCCCTCAGCCGCGTGATGGAGGACGCCCTCCGCGAAGCCGGCGTGCCCTACGTCATCGCCCGCGGCACCGCGTTCTACGACCGGGAGGAGATCAAGCACGCGCTGGCCTATCTCCGCGTCGTCGCCAACCAGGCCGACGATGTCTCGCTCGACCGAGTCGTCAACACCCCCGCCCGAGGCATCGGCAAGACCTCGCTGGACAAAGTCCGCGATGTCGCGCAGGCGTCCGGCATCCCGCTGTGGGACGCGCTCAACACCGTCGACGACGTCCCCGACCTCTCCGCTCGCGCGACCAACGCCATCAAGACGTTCGTCGAGACCGTCCGCAACTGGACCGGGGGCGGGTCGTTCATGGGGCGCGAGGTCAGCGGCTCGCTGGCCGAGCTGGTCGAGCGGGTCATCCGCGAGAGCGGGCTCGAGTCGATGTACTCCAAGCAGGCCCAGACCAGCAAAAGCGAGAGCGACGCCGAACGCCTCGACAACCTCAGCGAACTGGTCAGTTCGGCCGCCCAGTTCGAAGAGGAGTACGACGCGGCGTCCGACCCGTTCGCCTTCCCCACCGGCGACGGATTCGATCCGGCGGCGGACCTGGCCACGCAGGCCGAGACGCCGCCGCTGCTGGCGATGCTGCGGGCGTATCTCGAACGCGTCTCGCTCGTCGCCGACGCCGACGCGGTGGACCCCTCGCACGGATCGGTCACGCTCATGACGCTTCACGCGGCCAAGGGCCTGGAGTTCCCCGTCGTTGCGGTGATCGGTCTCGAGGAGGGGCTGCTCCCCCACTCCCGAGCGCAGACCTCCGAGTCGGACCTCGAAGAAGAACGCCGGCTCTGCTTCGTCGGCATCACGCGGGCCATGCAGCACGTGCAGCTCAGCTGCGCGAAGTACCGTACCGTCCGCGGCATGTCCGAACGCACCATCCCCAGCCGCTTCATCGAAGAGCTGCCCCGCGAACACACGAAGATCAGCGACCAGTCCGACGCCTGGGCCGATACCGGCGGCGGCTTCGACGACGAATTCGACCAGTCCGCCCGCTCCTACGAGACCAAACCCGGCGGCAAGCTCGCCCAGGCCCAGCGCGAGCTGCCCGTCGGCAGCAAGGTGCGCCACCCCCAGTTCGGTGTCGGACAGGTGCTCAGCCTCGAGGGCGGCGCGAGCGTGCGTGCCAAGATCAAGTTCCAGCACGTGGGCGTCAAGACGTTGGTCCTGGAATATGCACGGCTCACGCGCCTCTGACCGCCCACTGCGCCGCGACAATGCGCACTGTGCAACCTCGAACACCGCCGCCCGTATACCGCGGCTGTGACCGGCTCGCGATCACCCAACCTGGACCCACACGTCACCTGGCACGCCCACCATCAGGCCGGGCCGTTCCGCATCACGCACAAGGCGTACGACGGGGCGTTCCGGCAGGACTGGCACGCGCACGGCGAGGCCAGCATCGACTTTGTCCTCGCCGGGAGCGGCATCGGAACCTACGAGCGGGAAGACGTCGTCTCCCGCGCCGGCACCGTCGAGTTCTTCGCAGCGGGCATCCGCCACCGGTTCGCCTCGCACTCCCGCGGCATCCGCACGCTGCACATCGTGATTCCCGCCGATCTGCCCCGAGAGATCGGGCTCGACAGCGACACGCTTGTGCGCACGCTGGACGCCACCACCGCGCTGCGCCCGGCCGCCGAGCTGGTGCGGGAGGTCTCGCACGAACCCGCACCCGACAAACTCCTGCTCGAGTCGCTCGCGATGCAACTGCTCCACGAGCTGACGCCGCAGGAGGCCGCCCGAGCTGACGACGGCGCGTGGGTCGCGGAGATCCGCGAGCTGCTGCTCGAAACGCCCGAACTCGCGTCGAGCCTGAAGGATGTCGCGGCGAGGGTCGGCCGGCATCCATCCCACGTCGCGAGACACTTCCGGCTCGCGACCGGTGTCACGATCGGCGAATACGGCCGCCGCGTGCGGCTGGCTCGGGCAGCCCGGTCGATCGCCACGCACCCCGCCCCGCCCCTCGTCCAAGTCGCCCTCGAGCACGGCTTCGCGGATCAGTCGCACTTCAGCCGGGCGTTCCGGTCCGCCTACGGCTGCACGCCGCTGGCGTTTCGCAAACGCCTCGGCCTTGCGCCCGCGTCCTGACCGGCCACCCATCTCATCGCGAACGCCGACGCCCCGCGAGCAGCCAGACCGCCAGCGGCCCGACCGACGCCGGCACGGGCACGGCGTAGAGCTCAAACGCGCTGTCGCTGTCCTGATAGCCCGTCCACTCCGACGACGCCCACGAGTAGGTCGCGGACCATCCGTTGAAGAAGTCGGCGTCCTGCCACTGCCACGCGTCCGAGGCCGAGTTTGTCTCAATCATCCCTGCGCTGACCGCGATGAAGTACTGCTCGCCCGCCGTGGCCGCGAAGGGCGCGGCAAGTGTCGCCGTGTGCCGGTACTCCCTCGCCCCGTTCGGCGCGAGCCGGCCGGTCTCGGTCGGCGAGGTGTCCGCGATGTCGAACACCTCGACCGCGAGCAGCGCGCCGGGCAGTAGGTCGCCGCCCACGTCCGTCGCCTCGAAGAACTCGATCTGGAACGTGTCGAAGTTGGTCAGGTCGTCGTGCCTGTGCCTCGAGCTCTGCCCCCACCAGACGACCCGCGAGATCTCCGCGTCCGCCGCGAGCGTGAAGTCGTCCGCGTGCTTGTAGTTCTTCCGCACCCGCGGCTCGGACTGGCTGTACCAGCCGAGGCCGACGTTGTCGGGGTTGGCGGTGGTGGGCTGGCTGTAGACGGAAACATCAAGGGCGTGGGCCGCGGCCGAGACAAGCATGAACGAACCGGCTGCGGCGGGGATAAGCATTCGCATGGCTGGGACTCTCCTTCAAGGGGTGGAGCGTCCATGATGGGCAGAACACTCCCGTGGAGATTGGACCACAGTTGCGCCGAGCGCAGCTTCTTCCGCTGGCGAGCGTGCGATCCGGCCGGCCCGACGCGTTCTTTGGGGCGAGGCTGTGCGCGGTCTTCGCCTTATCCGCAGCGCTTCCCTGGACGCGACCAGCACTCAGGGTGCCGCGTGCTTATCGATCGCCGCCGCTGGGCGCCGCCCGCGGCAGGTCGAAGCACATCGAGACCTGGCTGCCGTAGATCGGGTAGTCGATCCTCGCGCGGTAGACGCGGTACTCCCGCGGGTTCCAGTCCAGCTTGCCGAAGACCTGGGAGAGCAACGCGCCGTAGCGCGGCACCGTGGATGAGCCGATGCGTTCAGCGGTGTGGCCGAGCGACTCGATCGACTCGATCATGTCGAGCAGGTCGAGGTCACGCGCGCGATCGTTGACATCCGCCACGCCCTCCATCGCGGTGTCGTAGATCCGCAGCCGCGGATCCGAACCGGGAAAGACATCGTGGTGAACGATCGCGTCGAGCTGCAGGACCTTGCTCGGCAGCGGCACCTCGGCGAAGACGAACCCCTGCCGGTTGTCCCCGGTGTCGAAACGCTTGGGCAGCTCGTTGAAGTTTGCCTCCGCGAGCGCGAGATCCCGCGTCGCGCCGGGCCCAAAGCCCTTCGAATCCAGCGTGTAGTGCACCACCTCACCGGTGCGGTGCACACCGATCTGCGGTACCGGCGAGCTGCTGAACTCCTTGAGTACCGAGTCGTGCAGGCCGTCGAGGGCGGTTCCGTCGAGCGACATCGGGCGGCGGCCCGCCCGGTCGGGGCTCATCCGCCGCGTCGCGAGCTTGACCGACGCGCCCGGGCGCAACCGCTGCAGACCGAAGAGGCCCGAGACCCAGACCAGGTCGAGATGTTCACCATCGGCCGACGGGCGGATCAGGGCGGTCGCGAGGATCGTGTCGGCACGAACCCCTTTAAGCTGGCTCATCGCCTTGAACGCCGACTGCTTCCACCGGGTCTCGAAGTCGCGCCGGGCCTCGGGCACCCACGCCGAGACGATTGCGTCGAGCGCGCCGCGGTCGCCGAGCTCATCGCGGATCAGCCCGGCGAAGCGGTCAACGGCCTGGGACGCGTCTGCGATGAGGGACGACTCGACACCCTGCTTGGACGCCTCGGCGAGCACCCGGCGGAGCGGGTCCGGGCCGGGGAAGCGGTGCAGCGCGGACATGGCGTCCGAGCTCTTCACCGCGCGGAGGACGCGGCTGGCCAGCACCTTGTCGATGTTGATCTGGCGGGCGAGTGCCTGCGGCCCCTGCGGGCTGCCCGGCACCGCGTCGAGAACTCGACCAAGAGATTCCACTAGATCCGAACCCGTCCGGATGATCCGGACCTCAAGATCAGGCGTGGAGGCGTCGGTCTGAACGGCTTGCTCGGGCATCTGGAGGCCATCCTACTCGTTCCTGGAGCTGAGTGCGAGGATGCCGGATAAATTCTGGAAGTTTCCCGGAAACATCTTGGAATCGGACGTTGCCCCGGGTAGGCTTCCTCGTAACACGACTCGCGGCGATCACGGCACGGGCGATCCCGGACCGGTTCGACGCTCCACGAATCAGGAGAGTTCAGATGCACTGTCGCCTCGCATGCAAGGTCGCACTCGCCGCGGCTGCGGCCATCGCAACGCACGCCGTTGCGGATATCACCGTCGTGAACTTCGAGAATGGCGCCGAAGGCTGGGAGGGGCCTCAGGGCTTCGGCGGTAGCACCTTTATCGACCCGACCAACGGCGTGGGCGGCAGCGCGGGCTTCCGCACGCAATTCCACGACTTCGGCGTCGCCTTCACCAACAGCACCAACCCGGCGTTCGTCGGCGACTTCGGCGGGTACTCCGAGGTCACCGTCTCGGTGGACGTCAAGGTCGACAAGATCGGGAGTTTCCTCCCCGTGTCGCGACCGTTCATGCTCGAACTCCGCGACTACGACTCGGCCCAGGGCGGCTACCCGTGGACCAGCGTCTTCTACCTGTTCGACTGGATCTCCGAAGACAACAACAGCGACTACCGCACCTATTCGGTGACGATCTCTGATCCGGACTCGACCGACCTCCCGGCCGGGTGGGGCGGATACGGCGACTACGACCCCGACACGTTCGAGACGCGCCTGCCCCCGAACATGACCTTCGCGGATGTTCTGGCCGGCGTCGACGAGATGGTGTTCTCCACGCTGCTGCCGGACTACTTCTTCACCGACGACGACTTCGACGTCACCCTCGACAACATCACCATCTCGACGGTCCCCGCGCCCGGTGCCGCGATGGTGCTCGGCCTCGCCGGCATCGGCGCGATGCGTCGGCGGCGCTAAACAGCGGACGCCAACCGACTTCCTCTAAGAGCCCGGAGCCGCGAGCGGTCCCGGGTTCTTTTCTGCGCCCCGTGCCCGCCGTCCACGCCCGCCGCGGCTCAGCGTCCCTTCCGCTTCGTCTTGCCCGCTCTGACACCCGGCATGCCCGCCTTCTTGCGCCGCCCGCCGCCACGCCCGCTGAGCGCGTTCTCGATCGCGGTCCGCGTCAGCAGCAGCGGCGGGTAGTCGTCGGGTCGCTTCGGGGGCGCCGGGCTCAGCAGATCAGCACTCGCGGCCGAGGCTGCCTCGGCCTGCTGGGCCGCGTGCTCATCCAGCAGCTTGCGGACAATGACCGCCTGGTCGCGGAGGTCCGCGGCCTTCTCAAACGCCATCTCCTCCGAAGCCGCGAGCATTTCCTCCTCGAGCATCTTGAGCAGGGCCGAGGCGTCGACGCGTTCCTCGGTGGTCGCGACCGCCTCGCGGGCGCTGCGCCGGGCCTTGAGGTCCGACTCGATACCGCGGCGGATCTCCTTGACGATCGTCGTCGGCGTGATGCCGTGCTCGGTGTTGTACGCCACCTGCTTCTCGCGCCGGCGGTCGGTCTCGTCCATCGCGGCCTGCATCGAGGGCGTGACCGTGTCGGCGTAGAGCACGACCTTGGAGCTCGAGTTTCGCGCCGCACGCCCGATCTGCTGAATCAGGCTCGTCGCCGAGCGGAGGAAGCCCTCCTTGTCGGCGTCCAGGATGCCGACGAACGAGACCTCCGGCAGGTCGAGCCCCTCGCGGAGCAGGTTGACCCCGACGAGGATGTCGAACTCGCCGGACCGCAGATCGGTGAGGATCGTGATCCGCTCGAGCGTGTCGATCTCCGAGTGCAGGTAGCGCACGCGGAAGCCCTGCTGGTCGAGATAGCTGGCCAGGTCCTCACAGAGACGCTTGGTGAGCGCGGTGACGAGGGCCCGGCCGTTGGACGCGACGCACTCGCGGCAGCGCTCCAGCAGGTCCTGCACCTGCCCGGACGCCGGCCTCACCTCGATCTCGGGATCGAGCAGGCCCGTCGGGCGGATGACCTGCTCGTGCACCACACCGCCGGAGCGTTCGAGCTCGTAGGGGCCGGGGGTTGCCGAGACGTAGAGCGTCTGCGGCACGATGGCCTCGAATTCCTCGAACCGCAGCGGGCGGTTGTCGAGGGCTGCGGGGAGGCGGAAGCCGTGCTCGACCAGCACCTCCTTGCGCGCGCGGTCGCCGTTGTACATCGCCCTGATCTGCGGCACGGTCACGTGCGATTCGTCGATGATGAGCAGCCAGTCGCGGAAGTTGGGCCGTGCCTTGGTCGCGCCGGATTCGACGCCCCCGGCCGCTGCGACCGGCCCCGCGGCACCGTCGGCGGCGGGGGCGAAGTCGAAGTAGTCCAGGAGTGTGTATGGCCGCTCGCCGGGGGCACGCCCGTCGAAGTATCGCGAGTAGTTCTCGACGCCCGAGCAGTAGCCGACCTCCTCGATCATCTCGATGTCGTACTTCGTGCGCGCAAGCAGACGCTGGGCCTCGAGCAGCTTGCCCTGCGCGCGCAGCTCCAGCACGCGGGCGTCGAGATCGGTGCGGATCTGCGAGATGATCGGCTCGAGCTCCTCCTCGGGCATGACGTGGTGGACCGCCGGGAACAGGAAGAACTGCCGTTCTTCGGCCAGCAGCTCGCCGCTGGTCGGGTTGATCAGGTCCACCCGGTCGATCTCGTCTCCGAAGAGCTCGATCCGCACGGCGAACCGCTCGTAGGCGGGCCACACCTCGATCGCGTCCCCCCGCACGCGGTAACGCCCGCGCTTGAACTCGATGTCGGTCCGCTGATACTGCATCGCGTTGAGCGCCAGGAAGAAGTCGCGCCGGTTGATGGTGCTGCCTTTGGTGATCGTCAGCAGCCGCTGCGAATAGGCGATCGGAGAGCCGAGGCCGAAGATGCAGGAAACGCTCGCCACCACCACCGTGTCGCGCCGGCCGAGGATGTTGCTCGTCGCGGCCAAGCGCAGCATGTCCAGATCGTCGTTGCGGCTGGCGTCCTTCTCGATGTAGATATCGCGCGAGGGGATGTACGCCTCGGGCTGGTAGTAGTCGTAATAACTGACGAAGTAGTTGACGCTGTTGTTGGGGAAGAACTCGCGGAGCTCTTCGTAGAGCTGGGCCGCGAGAGTCTTGTTGTGGCTGATGATGAGCGTCGGCTTGTTGAGCTGCGCGATGACGTTGGCCATCGTGAAGGTCTTGCCGGTGCCGGTCGCCCCGAGCAGGCAGGCCAGCGGCGCCCCGCCCTTGAGGTCGCGCGTGATGCCCTCGATCGCGCCGGGCTGGTCGCCGGTCGGCGTGAAGGGCGCCTGCACGTCGAATCGCTGCTGTCGAGACTGATTGGAGGGCGACTTGGCTGAGCCGGGGGTGATCATGTCCGTATCGTAGAAGCGCTCCAGACCCTACTCGTACCGCACCCCATCATGCTCGATCCACCCGCCCTCACGCCGGTTGCCGGGGTCGTGGTGCGTCCAGTGCAGCGTCCCGCCCTTCTCCGTCCACTCGTACTGGCCGCGGATGAGAATGGTGTCGCCGTCCCGCAGCGGTACCCGCTCGGCCAGATCGATGTTGTGCGCTACCAGCAGCGTGCGATCCCTGGACAGTTCGACGAGGAACCGCTGGTGGCGGCTGCCCTCGTTGTCGTCGGGCAGGATGTGCACGACCTCACACCGCACCGTGACCATCACGCCGGAGCGCTGCTCGGCAAAGAGTTCCTCGACGAGCGCCGCGTCGTCGGCGACCCCGGTATCGGGAGCGCTGATCTCCCGCTGGGGCGTGGCGGTCGATGAGGGCTGTCCTTCTTCGGAGGACGAGAGGTCGATACCCAGCACCCGCGCCAGCAGCACGATCGCCACCACGAGCACGATGCCGCCGATACCCAGACCGGCCTTCTTTGGCTTTGCCATACGAGAATCTCCGTGGATTGCCCGAGCATACACCCGTCTCGGTCGCGGCGCGGCCGCGATTCGAGGCTTCAACTCCGCGAACTGAGCAACTCCCGCGGGCGCATACGATTCAGCCGCAACACGGCGGGAACGCTCGCCAGCAGGCAGATCACCAGCACGATGCCGCATCCGGCCAGGATCGGCAGCGGCGGCGGGCGGAGGTCCCACACCACGCCCAGCAACGACCGGTGCAGGTGCTGCGCAGCCAGTGAGAGCTGGATGCCCATGAGCGTGCCGAGGATGCCCGCAGCGATCGCGATCAGAACGGCCTCGGCCGCGACCATCCGAGCGAGCATGCCCCGGTGCCCCCCCACCGCCCGCAGCACGCCCAGCTCGTACCGACGCTGCTCGACGCTGTTGATGATCACGTTGGCGACACCCAGGCTCGCGATCAGCATGTTGAGCACCGCGACGAGCGATGTGGCGTACAGCATCGCGCGCATGAACTCGATGATGTCGGCGAGGATCTGCCGCCCGCTCCCGGCGTCGAGGATGCCGTACGGCGCCATCTCCCGCCAGATCGCGTCCACCGCCTCGTCGTCCCGCGTGTCCGGGTCGAGGCCGATCTGGATGAGGTTGATCGAATCGGTGCCGAACCGCTCGCGCAGGTCGTCGCGGGAGCCAAACACCGCGTGCAGCGCCTGCTGCGTGTACTCGGCGCCGACATCAAAGAACTTGCTGACGATCTCCAGCCCCGGGCTGGTCACGACACCGACGATCTCGAACTCGTGCTCCACGCCCTCATCGCGGCACGAGAACATGTCGCCGATGTGCAGGTCCTGGGCGACCTGGAACTCCCGCGCGACGATCACCGCGCCGCCCTGCTCGAGCCGTCTCAGCGCGACCTCCGGATCGCCCTCGATCCACGTCAGCGTCGCCATCTCAAAGAACGGCCCGGGCTCGAAGGCGATGAACGTCGTGTAGTACTGCTGCAGCGCCCGCACGCCGAACGCGTCGGTCTCGACCGGATGGAGCGTGATCGCGCACGTTCCGGTGACGAACGGCATCGCGTCGAGCTTGTCCTGGGCTTCCGGCGGGATGTTCAGCCCGCTGACGAACGCGTCAGGGAACTGCAGCTTCTCCAGCCAATCCCGAATCAGCGCCCCGCCCTGGGTCCAGAGCCCGACCATCAACGCCAGGCCCGCCATCATCGCCCCGGCCGTGAAGCCATACCGGAACGGCGTCGCTGCGACGAGCCGCTCGACCAGCCCCCGCGGCACGCCCAGCGCCCGCACGATGAGCGGCCCGCACACCCGCGTGACGAGAATCATCACCGGCACCGACAAGAAGAAGTACCCGAAGAACACCGCCGGCAGGCCGACTGTCGCGTACGCCCAGAACATCGTCTGCCCGTCGCGGGGCACGAGGAATGTCAAGAGCTGAATACCCAGGCCGAGCACCGCGACCAGCGTCGCGGCCGCGATGATTTTGCGACTCGGTGCCGCCGCCCGCGAGGCCATCGCCTTGAGCGGGCTCGTCCGCGCCGCCCGCCACGCTGGCCACGCCGCGCCGAGCAACCCCGCGATCAGACTCCCCGCCGGCGCGAGCACCAGCCCCAGCGGGTTGATGATCGTGCCCTCGGGGACATACTCGCGGAACGCCGACACGACCGCGGCCGCGATGCCCAGCCCCAGCGGCACACCGATCGCCGCCCCCGCCAACCCGATAAACGCGCCGACCAGCAGCTGGAATGCCGCGAGCTGCGTGCGACTCGCCCCGACGCAGCGGAGCATCGCCAGCTCGCGCTGCTGCTGCGCCGCGTCCACCGTGAGCCCCGTGAAGATGATGAACGCGGCGGTAAGAAACGCCAGCACCGTCGCCAGGATGAGCCCGAGCTGACTCGAGGCCAGATTCTTTTCGACATTGGCGGTAACCCGCGCGGTGGTCGTGAGCACGAACCCCTCGGGTACCTCCGGGCTGTGCTTGGCTGCGAACTCGGCCGGGTCGACGCCCGGTGCCAGCTTTGCCTCGATCTCGGTCAACTTGCCCCCGCCGCCGGTCGCCGAGGCCAGCGATTCGAGCGTGGTGTACGCCTGGGGCCGGCCCCCGAGCGGTGCCTGCCTGGCGATGCCCACGACGGTGAACTCCGCCGGTGCGCGCAGCAGTCGCCTCACACGGAGCCGGTCGCCCAGCCGCAGCCCGACGGTGGCGTTCAGCCGCACAGCCACGTCGGCCGTCTCCACACTGTCGGGGATCTCGACCGCCGCTGTGTCTGTGACCGCCGTGCCGACGGTGATGCCGTAGCGTCCCGAGCCGCGGTCCTCGGCCTGATAGCCGTAGGTGAGCCGCTCGGTGACAAGGCCGTCCACGACGATCTCGCCCGGGGCCTCGGGTAACCGCCCGGCCACCAGTTCGACCGGCCGGAGCTGCTGCCACGTGGCAAAGTCGACGCCGTAGACGACCGTGGAGAGATCGAGCGTGCGAGGCTCGCGGGTCCACGCGCCGTCACCCCCGGCGGGGGGCGCGAGCACGTCGGTGGCGAGTTCAAGCCGGATCGACTCCTGCCGCGAGGGTGAGGCGACTTCCACACCCGGCCAGGTCTCGACTCGGGAGAGCCAGTCGGCCTGCACCGACTTGACCGAGGTCGCGGGCTTGAGCACGACGTCGGCCGCGCCGACCGTGCGGCTGAGCTGGCCGCGGATCGCCGCGTTGAGCGAGGCCATCGCGCTGGACACCACCGTGATGAGCGCAGCCGACAGCGCGACCGCCAGCACGATGAGGATCGTGCGGCTAGGCCTGACCCAGAGCCTGCTGATAGCGAGCCGCCACACCGGCCGCATCAAGCCCCTCCGTTTCCATTTCGCCCCGGACGCGGCCGTCCTGCAGCAGGAACGCCCGCCGGCAGTGCGCTGCCGCCGCGGGCTCGTGCGTGACCATCAACACCGTCATCTCGTGCTGTGCCGCCAGCGTGCCGAGCAACGACCACAACCGCTCGGCGTTCTCTGAGTCCAGGTTCCCCGTCGGCTCGTCGGCCAGCAGGACGGGGGGTGAATAGAGCAGCGACCTGGCGATCGCCACGCGCTGCTGCTCGCCGCCGGACATCGCCTCGGGCCGGTGGCTGGCGCGGTCCTCGAGCCCGAGCAGTTCGAGCAATTCGAGCGCGCGGCGGCGGAGCTTCTTCGGCTCGTCCCCGGCGAGCAGGCCGGGCAGCTCGACATTCTCGGCCGCCGAGAGCGTGGGGATCAGGTTGAACTGCTGGAAGACGATGCCCAGGCCGCGCCTGCGAAAGTCGGTCGCCTCGCGCTCGGAGAGGTCATGCACGCTCCGCCCGCCGATGAAGATCTCGCCCGAATCCGGCCGGTCGAGCGTCGCCAGCAGGTGCAGCAGCGTCGATTTGCCCGACCCCGACTGCCCCATGATCGCGTAGAACCCCGGCTCGGCGATCTCAAGAGACGCCCCGCGCAGGGCGGGCACCTCACGGTCGGCCAATCGGTACGACTTGTGCACATCGATGCAACGGATCATGAGCGCAGCGCAAGAGCCTCCCGGCGGTTGTTCGAGAGGAAGCCTACAGCGTTTCACCCCCCGGTGTGAAACTTCGTCGGTGGATTCTCCTGCACGCGGGCCGCCCGGCTCAGCAGCCGGCCGTCCACTGGTTCAGGAACGCGATCACATCCCGGGTGTCGATCAGGCCGTCCCCGTTGGTGTCGGCGCGACCCTGCCCGCCAGACCAGGTGTTCAGGAAGCTGATCACGTCCCGGGTGTCGATCGTGCCGTCGGCGTTGAAGTCCGCGGCACAGACCGGCGGGTCGAACCGCAGGCCGTCCCACCAGACCGTGAAGCCCGCACCCCACGTGTCGGCGTGGAGCGCGATGCCCCGAATCGAGGTGATGTCCGGAGCCCCCTGCACCGTCCGGGCCCACGCCCCGTCGCCGGCCAGCGGGATGCTCAGCTCGACCCACCGGCCGCGGGCCTGATTGAGCGCGTCCTGGGTCGAGTGCAGCTCGATGAAGTCCCCGCCGTCAGCCAGCAGCCGAATCCACGGGCTGCTGTTCTGGAAGCCGAGGTTCTCGTTGTCGGCGTAGACCCACAGGTGAATCCGCTGCACCGCAGAGAGATCCCACGAGGCGACACCCACGCCCGGGTAGGTCGCGGCGTTGTCACCGCCGCCCGTGGCGATGTACTCCAGCGAGCTCTGACCCTCACGCACCATCGCGTCGTCATCGCGCACCAGCAGCTGCCCGTTCTGCGCCCAGGTCGCCCAGTCCGCGGCGTTCTGCTCGGTGAGCTCGAGCGGCGGGAAGTACTGCACGCCGCCGCCGATCGAGAGGGTCCGCTCAAACACCGCGGTGCCGGTCTGCCCGGCCCAATACGCGTCGTTGGCCTCGGTGATCGGCAGCCACGCGTAGTCGGTCTGCCCCTCGTGCTCGACCTCGAGAAGGAGCAGGCCGTTGGTGCCGACCACCGCGACATACCCGAACGGGTTCGGCCCCAGCGCATCGCTGGCGAACGTCTCGGGGATGATGTTCGGATCGATCGGCACGTTCGGCAGCGTCCACTCGCCCGCGCCGTCGGTCACGCCCGTGAACTTGACCAGATCGGTGATCACATCACCCTGCCCGGGACGCTCGGTCCGCTGGAACACCCGCACGGTCGCGCCCGCGAGCGGCACGCCGTCGTGCCCCAGCAGCCGCACGCGGCAGTGCTCGGGCAGCGCGTACAGATACTGGCCGTAGTACCCGTGCGCTTTGTCCAGCCACAGCGTCATCGCGTCGGCGCTGTGCTGGCTCACGAGGTGGTCCACGCCGTGCATCAGACCCGGGATCGCCCAGTAGGCCTCGCCCGAGACATGGTTCCGGTCCGCCGGAAGGTCCAGCCGGTAGAGATCGATCAGCCCGAGTTGGTGCCCCATCTCGTGGAGCAGCCCGTAGTCCAGGTCCTCACCCGGGTCGTAATAGCCGCTGAGCCGGAGCGTGCCGTCGGTCGCCTTGTACCGGAACGGGAAAACCGCAAAGTCGATCCGGTCGACCACCGGATCCGGCGCGTCGTCCGCCAGCGCCGCCAAGACGTCGAAGTGCACCCGCTTGTCCGTCCCCGCCGCCTCGAAGAGCTGGTTGAACCGGGCCATGTGCAGGTTCAGCCAGTCGAACAGGTCGTCCGAGACCGCGTTGTAATCCGGCGACTGCTCGCGGAAGTTCTCGATGTAGGTCAGGTCCGCAAACGAGAGGAACGCGACCGATTTGCTGTCAAGCACGAAGATGTTGTTCTCCGGCCGGTCGTCGGCGATGTCCAGCCTCGCCCCGATCTCGTGATGCGCACCGTCCCACGGCATCGACCACGAATAGGTCAGCGTCTCGCCCGCGTCGAGCGCGACAAACGGCGAGTCGCCGTCCACAACCCCGCCGTCGAGCGACCATGTGTAGGGCAGGCTCGCGATGTACGGCGTCGTGCCGCGGTTGCGCACGGTCATCGTGTAGGTGACCGTCTCACCGATCTCCGGCCAGCGCTGCGTGTCCTCGTCCTGCCCGGAGCCCAGACCCGTCGCCGCGGTCGTGATGTAGGGACCGAAGCCGCCGGGCTCGGTGATCTCGTGGTAGGTGTACGTCGGGTCGTACCGCGGGAATCGCGGCGTGCGCGAGACCGACACGATCTGCAGGTCAGTCTGCAGCCGGGGCGTCCGCGGCCCGACGCTCTCGACCTCCTCGGTCTCCGCCCCGCCATCAAAGACCGCGGTCACCGCGTAGTGGTACCGCACACCGTTGCTCGCCGTGTCGTCAACAAACGCCGTCGCGCCGGGATCGCCCACCACCGCGATCGGCGACAGCCCGTCCACGCTCGAGAACGGTGACAGCTCTCGGTAGACCGCAAAGCCCTCCAGCCGACCCATCGGGTCGGGGTAGGCGTCCCACTCCAGCGACACGCTGGCGTTGCCCGCGTAGGCGCGGAGCCGGTCCGGCGCCGGCAGCGGCAGGTCGAAGCCGAGCCCGTCGATCCACAGCACAAAGCCCGCGTCCCACGTGTCGGCGTGGATCTCGACCGAATCGACCGAGGACAGATCGGGCGTGCCGACGTCCGAACGCTCCCACACCGAGTCGCCCGCGTACGGGATCGCAAAGTCGGCCCAACGGCCCAGCGCATCGTTGAGCACGTCCACCCGCGGCCGGTACTCGACATACCCGCCGTTCGAGTACAGACGCACCCAGGGGCTGCCGCCCTGGAACGTAAAGTCGTTTTCGGCGTACGCCGAGAACCGCACGCCGCCCGAGCCGTCGGCCAGCATGTCCCACGACGCCGAGCGGTCGCCGGGCGACCACAGCCATGTGTCGAACCCGCCGCCGGTCTCGAAGCGGAGCGAGGCCGAGCCCTCAACGAATCGCTGCGTGTCGTTCGACACGTTCGCGAACGAACCCTCCGCCTGCGCGCTCCACGCGGCGGCGGACATCTCGGTCAACGCATCGGGCGCCGGCGGCGGATCGGCATACGCCGCGGCCGCGACCGCGCAGAACACAACACGCACACAGCGAATAAACACATCGAATCGCACGGCTCTCTCCTGGAGAACTCTCGGCCTGACCCGCCGTCCCCGGCAGATCGCCCCGCCCCAAGTCTAGCCGAAACTCACAGGCCTTCCGACTCTCCCTCACGCGCCACGCGCATTCCCGCACGCTGAATACGGAGCCGTGCATATCCACCCTGATGCAGCGCCGGATTGGTGTGATTCAGATGAAGAAACCGCACCTTCGCCCGCTCAGACTCCGGCAACGACGCGAACCGCTCCATGCTGTGCGTGATGAAGGGGTGCGGGAACCCGCTCATGTCCCGCCCGGGGATCTCGCCGTTGGCGAAGAACGTGCCGTCGAGATACGCGATGTCCACGCGCGCGATCATGTCCTCGATCCGCGTGCCCATCGCGTCCCATTCTTCCCACGAGTCGATATCCGGGATGAAGAGCACCGAACGCGTCGGGCCGTCGATCCGAAACCCGACCACCTCTGAGTATTCCTGCCGGTGCGGCACCAGAAACGGCGTGACCGAGAGGTCCTCACCGAGCGACACCGGTTCGCCCGCCGCGAGCGTGCGCAGCTCGATGTTCTCGTACCGCACGAGCTGGTCCCACGGCCCGTTGCTCTCCAGGAACTCCCGCATCCGCGGCATGGCGTGCACCGGCACACCGTCCGTCCCCATCGACTCGTGCCCCAGAAACATCAACCCCGTGTAGTGCCCGATGTGGGCGTGCGTGAGAAAGACACCATCCAGCGGTCTCGGCTTCGGTTCGCCGAGGTGATTCCCCGCCCTCCACCTCCACCGCGGCCCCTCCGCCTCGGCGTGCAGGTCGTACAGCTGTCTCCGGAAGTCCGGCGTCGCGTCGAACATCCACACACTCTCGGTGC
>Ga0209475_10000244_pt1 | contig 147405 bp, 134 predicted proteins | sample tdDd471_FD_187128 | JGI IMG/M metagenome (GOLD analysis project Ga0209475, IMG submission 187128) | Marine sediment microbial communities from the Atlantic coast under amendment with organic carbon and nitrate - tdDd47.1 (SPAdes)... | ecosystem: Environmental > Aquatic > Marine > Coastal >... | reverse complement strand
ATGGAGAAACAGGTATTTCCTATGAGCATCGTCGTGAATGGATTGAGGCGCGAATACTGAAACTGGCGGAGTTATTTTCGATTGAAGTCTATAGCTATGCGGTGATGCAGAATCACTATCATCTGGTCGTGTATTTTGACCCTAAAGCCCCGTGGGGTTGGTCTGATGCTAAGGTCGCCGAGCGTTGGCTTAAGCTTTTTCCAATAAGAACAAATCATCCACGTTATGAGGCGATGCGACAGGCGAAGCTATTATCGATTTTGAATGATGCGGATAAATTAGAACAATGTCGTCAGCGACTGGGGTCACTATCCTGGTTAATGCGCTGTATCAATGAGCCAATCGCTAAACGCAGTAACAAAGAAGATTTTGTTAAGGGCCATTTCTGGGAGTCTCGGTTTACTTCACAGGCCCTGCTCGATGAAACCGCGGCCCTGACCTGTATGGCATACGTGGATTTAAACCCGATTCGTGCAGGATTAAACGCGACAATCGAAGACTCCGAATTTACCAGTGTACAAAAGCGGCTAATTACCCTTTCACCAGAGCAACTGGAGCAAGCGGTAACGGCCATTGCAGGGGATGTGAATGGTCGCATTCTCTCTATCAACCTTAAGGACTATATAGAGCTTGTCGAATGGACTGGAAAACATATTGTTCATCCAGACAAGGCCGCTATTCCAAAACACCTTGCGCCTATCTTTGACCGTTTTAACCTTAATGGACAGCAATGGCTGAGTCAGGTGAAAGCGTATGGTTCAAATTATTATCGCGCAGTTGGTGCACTTGATTTGGTCATGAATAAAGCAAAAGCGTTAAACCAGCAATGGATGCAAGGGGTTAGCGCCATTAAAGACTTATATCTTCAGCCGAGCTAACACAGTATTCCGCGAATAAAGTCATCATTCAGAGCTGCTGAAGGATTTTGCACGTCTTGAATTGCTAAATATCTCTAAAGCCAAGCGAAAATTAATAGAAACACCCAAGAACACTTTCACGCCCTGAACTGCAATTTGTGCATTGCAGATATTGGCTTGTTGGGTTGTGCGTTATTTCGTAAATGTGACTGTCTGAATTATCTAGTCTGGTTTATCTATTTATTTTTGTTTTTTAAAAATGGCAAAATTCGCCGCCGCACCGCGAGTTTCTGACGTTTTTTGTACTCAGAGTGAGAAGCCAGGCCTTCTCTTGTCCGCTGATAACTTACTCGGTCTATAATCTGCAGTTCAAATGGAAAGAAAAAGCTCAGTCTATTCCCGCTAGCTTGTCTAATCTTTATTCGTTGCCTACAAGTCAATTGAATCGATTGATAAGAGATTTCACTAAACGGATTCTTGTTGAGCTGCTCTTGTTCGTAAGGGTATTTAGCATCCTGTATGTCTGCGCGCAGTTGCTGGCTTGAAACCCCAACAGCAGACATTTTATCAACCCAATCAAGGTTTATAAGTGTATTCCGGGATCGAGAAGGTTTTATGTTGGAAAAAGCTATCACGTGCTCATTGCGCAAATATGCGAGTAGTTCCATTGCATCAGCACGGTACTCAGTAACAATTCGAATACCAACCCAATCGAAAATATCCGCTGCGACATTTTCAGCTTTATGCATTAATTTGAGAGCGGCTGACCATCGCGTTTTTGCCTTTCGAAATTCGAATTGATGGAGTGGAATAGGCCCGATAAAGGTCTTAAAATCCTTGGTTCTAATCACTTTATCGAAGCGGTTGAGAATCTGGGTTCGGATGATTTCATGATAAAGGTCGTTCAAGTACGAATGACTATGTGCCAGAGTATGCATGACCCTCAAAATTGAACCCACCCAGGCTGCGTCCCTTTTGTTCGTATGCCCGCTCGCCATCATTAATAGGTTACAGACATCGATTTCGTCTAAGACACTGGAAGGAATCAGCTCATTAGGAAGAAGTAACTCATTTTGAATGAGCTCGATCGCTTCACTTCTAATCGCTTGTAACTCGTTCTTATCTTCGGCATCGTTTAAGTCATAACCGTAACTTTCCAGAAATCTCACCGCTTCATTTCGAGTATGTATATGTATGACTTTAGAGTCAATAAATGATTTTCCATCTAATGCCATTCTGACAGAGGAGCTTTTCCAAGGGTCTTTAATCATTAGAAATTACTTGCATTTTTATTAAATCGACAAGGTATATCCAGTTGTTAAAAATGATTCGAATCCCGTTGAAAATCAATTAACAAATATAAGTCGAGACCATAAATAAATTTAATCGTTCTAAAACGGCTTAATGTTTTGGCGAATCAAATGGAGCCATTTTATTATTTATCGGTTTTCTTTAAAGTGCGAAAGTTCAAATTCGATTGTTCTGAGATAATATATTGAAGAAATAACGATGAAGAAAAAAATCTATTAACGTCTTCTTCGCCATATTTTTCATTCGGGTCTCAGTATATTTAAGCTAAATCATTTTTCAGCTTATTTTTAAATCAATAACTCAATCTTTAAAAGTTCCCTAAATGCAAAACAATCGACATGAACGCTTAGCCCTTTTACACGCTTTAGTTTGAATCGTTAAGCGCAGATTTTCATGCTTGATAAAAGGCATGTTTCTTACATGCGTAAACGACTTTTGAAATTATCCAATATTTGCAAATGTGTTTTGAGCACTTCCGCTTATCGTATTTCAGGACGCTAGTCTTAATCTCAATTTACTCCCTGATCCATCCAATACTAAAAACATACCGACATCCTTTCAATACTTTCGTCACACTATGCGCACAAACATCCGGCCGAAAAAGCTTAATTCTTTTGCTCTGATAAATGGGAGAGTCACAAATAAATTCTCCACCCTCGTTTGCGTTTCGCAAAATAATATTTAGCCGATAGTGGTTTCCCGTTTCCACTTTGTCCGTATGAAGGGATACTTCACTGCCTTCAGGAAAACGCAGAAGATAACAGTCAAATTTTATCGGCCAGTATAAGCCACCGAGCAACATTTTATCGTAGCCGGTTTTTTGTCGGCCTTTTTGCCAGCAAAATAAATTACCCACCATAGTGACTTCGACCAAAAGAAAATCCGCTTCGAATAAATACCAGCAATGCCAAGAACAATCCAATGCTGCCAGAACCCGACTCCGCATTTGGCAGTGGCTCCCTTTCTTGGACAGGAGCCTGATAGAGCGGACCATCATAGTTACTAGGAAAATCATTTCCCATCACAAGCTTTATCCAATTAAGATGGACACTGACGCGTTCGTAAACCGATTGTGAACCATATTTAAAGACTTGATCAGTAAAATTAAAATGCGCGGTCGAACCAACACCCGCAAGAAATCTTTGTCCGTTGACGCTAATCATCATAGCACCGCCGCTGTCACCGTTGCCGATATGCCCCTCAAACTCGGAGCTATCGCCATCATCAGGCGCGCGAAACCGTAAAAATAGTTCATGATCAGATACCATCGAAACTCGACTGGTTCCACGTCTTAGTTGGCGAGCGCAAGGTTCGCTGCCGCAGGGTGTCACTTGGCCGGTGATTCCATCGCCGGAGTGACCAAATCCCCAGATTTCAACCTGCTGGTTAATTTCATCCGCATCTTCGTAAAGTGGGATCGGTTCCACATTTGTCACCGGATTTTGCAACTGAACGAGTGCAATATCATTCAGTCGTTCGTCATAATCGAGTCGCCGAATAGAACGATACTCTGGGTGATAAAAAGGCTGACCAGCGACCGGGTATTCAATTCCGAGAATCTCGACCGAAGCGGGCGTCGCGATGCCATTACCGTCATATCCTGCGACACAATGGGCAGCTGTTAGCAGCCACTTCTCATGGATCAAGGTCGCAGAACACCCCCAATAGATATTAAACGCAAAGCTATCCTGATCCATCAGATAATAACTATCGTCCAGATCATGCCGTCGAATAATCGCATTAACATCCAACGCGATGACAACCAATACTGACACATACAACCCGTAGCGTAGCCGTCTGGACACTCCCATTTTTCCAAGCCTGTCGTTTTTCCTTTTAATAATCAATACATTATCAGATTAATAAATTTCCGCAAGCATACAACTTTTAGCCTTAGAACAATAAAGTTTGAATTAGCGTCGGTACCGACATATAATCCGACATAGTTTCCACGGCAGGGCCATTACTATGAAAAATCTTATCGATCTCGGCGAATTAACCTTAGGTTCTCGCCTCAAAAAAATCAGTGATCAGCTGTTTGACGATGTAGACGCCGCCTACCAACAACAGGGTATTGAGCTATCCTCTCGCTGTTTTCCGATACTTTTTCTATTAAAGGCCAACGGTGATTCCGGCATTACTCAGCTAGCCGAACAACTGGGTCAGGCCCACTCATCGGTCAGCCAGATGAGCCGCAAGTTACTCGCGGCAGGTTATATTGAAAACCGAACCGACAGCAAAGACGAGCGACGCCGTTTATTGGGCTTAAGCGCCTCTGGCCTGGCGTTATTTGAAAAAATGGCACCTACCTGGGATGACGTCCGCCAGGGTGTGAAAGAAATGATAACCGACTCCGGGTTCGAATTAATGCCGGCGCTCGCCGCATTTGAACAGCAACAAAAAGACCGACCGCTTACCAAGCGAATCGATGAACGCCGGGCACTGCGCGAAGCAGACAAGGTTGACATTATTCCCTTCGATTCAGAGTACCGCGATGAATTCAAACGACTGAATGTCGAATGGTTAGAAAAATATTTCTATGTGGAAGAAATCGACAACCAGGTGCTGTCTAACCCGGAAACTTACATTCTTGAACCCGGCGGTTATATTTTCTTTGCCCGTTATAACGATGAAATTATTGGCACTGGCGCGCTCATTAAAGCCGATGAAGAAACCTTTGAACTCACCAAAATGTCCGTCACTGAAAAATACCAGGGCTTAAAGGTTGGTCGCAAACTCGCTATCAAAGCCATTGAGCAGTTTGAAAGCCTGGGCGCGAAAACCTTATTTCTGGAGTCTAACAGTCGCTTAAAACCGGCGTTACATCTCTATGAAAAACTCGGCTTTGAACACCAACCGAAAAAAACCGACTCCCACTATCAACGCGCCGATGTTTATATGGTGTATAACCCTTCAAAAAAATAAACCATGCACTATCTATTCTTTTCCGGCCTGGCCATTTTTTTATGGGCCACTTTGGCGCTGATGGTCACGCAGCTGAGCCACCTGCCGCCATTTTTAATGCTTGCGATCACGCTAATAATTGGCGGCAGCTTGTCGCTTCCTCAATATCGTCAATGGCAGTTAGACTGGCGGCTGTTGTTGTTTGGGATCGGCGGTATTTTTGGCTACCATTTTCTCCTTTTTATGGCGCTTCGCCTCGCTGAGCCGATTGAGGCCAACCTGATTAATTATTTGTGGCCCTTGCTGATTGTGCTGCTCACCCCACTATTCTTAAGTGGGTTTCGACTGAGCGCACGCCATGTTGGCGGTGGTCTTTTAGGGTTTACCGGGGTCTATTTACTCGTCAACGGTCCCGGCGCAATCCATTTTTCGAGTCACGCATGGCTCGGCTATTCACTCGCATTTGCAGCGGCGTTTTTCTGGGCGAGTTATTCTCTCTTAAGCAAAAGGTTCACCGGCATGCGAACGGCTACAGTGGGCTTGTTCTGCCTGCTCGGCGGTCTCCTATGTTTGGGCGTTCACGCGCTCATTGAACCGAGCACTGTCATTCATAGCCGTGACTGGTATTTTCTTATTGCTTTGGGATTAGGCCCAATGGGCATTGCTTTTTACGCCTGGGATGCCGGGTTAAAAAAAGGCGACCCGCGCGTCATTGGCACTTTATCTTATTTAACCCCTTTAATGTCGACAGGTCTGCTGTTTCTTTTTACGCCGCGACCATTTGCCTGGCATCTGGTAGTCGCTTTGTTACTCATTGTCGGCGGCGCCTTTGTCGGTAGCTACCGAATAAAACCCCAATCGGCACAACGATAATTTTTTAACGCTTATCCCTTCAGCAACGATCTAAAGCCTGTCAGTTGCAGTATAGTGTTAAGTGACTTTTATTCACCTTTCAGCAACGATTATGACGACAGAATTACTCGCCGAATTTATCGCGCAACACCCGAAGCTCATGGTGTTAACCGGCGCTGGCGTTAGCGCGGCGTCGGGGATCCCGACTTATCGAGACGACGCTGGTGTTTGGCAAAGTGTGACCCCGATTCAACATCAGGAATTTCTTGCCGACAAAGCACGCCGCCAACGCTATTGGGCGCGCAGCGCTGTCGGTTGGCCGAATGTGGCCAAAGCCACACCAAACCTGGCCCATCAATCGTTGGCAAAATTGGAAGCCGCGGGTTTTGTGGTGCAATTAGTGACCCAAAATGTCGATGGTTTACACCAACAAGCCGGCCATCAGCGCGTGCTCGATTTACACGGGCGAATTGATCAGACTGTGTGCCTGAATTGTGGACTGACAGAACACCGCGAGAGCGTGCAAAAAAGATTGTTATCCACGAATCCACAACTTGTAGAACGCTTGACTACACGGCCCATTAAACCAGCACCCGACGGTGATGCTCACCTGGACGATAGCTGGCTCATGCACGTCAATGTCCCTCATTGTTTGCATTGTGATGGGCTGCTAAAACCCGACGTGGTCTTTTTTGGCGGTACCGTCTCTCGACATTTAGTCGACCGGGCGAGTGAATCGCTACGGCAAGCTGATGCTTTGTTGGTCGTTGGTTCTTCACTCCAGGTCTATTCCGGTTTTCGCTTTTGCAAACTCGCCCAATCTCTCGCCAAACCAGTTATTGCCATTAATAAAGGGATAACGCGCGCCGATTCGATGCTGCAGATTAAAATTGACGCCGACTGCGGCCAAACCTTAACCGCTCTGACGCGCCAATTACGCAATTAGTTTGTTTGCTAATCTTCACAGACTCCAGGGTTAGAACAATCGCCGCGAAATGGCCTATAATGAATGCGAGCATCCAGGAAAGGACCGGTACGCCATGCCCGAGCAAAATAAAACCAGTAAACGCGAAATAGCGTTAAAAAACTATCTGGCCCAATTGCCTCAGAATATTCATAAAATTGAAGAAATGTGGAGCCATCTCAGGCATGTCCAATGGAATCCTCAAGTACTCACCTCGCTAAAACATCTGACGCATAAATTACTCGGCGGCGCGCTCACTTTGCATCTCCACAAAATTGCCTACGATTTAAAAGCGCTCGATTACAACCTGCACCAGATGGACGACGATTCACCCGCCCCTAAAGTGCAAGATTCACTTTTGATTGAAGAAAACGTCAACAAGCTCAAGTCATCGCTCGATGAAGAAAAATATTTTGAATCGACAGTCGATCCCGCATCATTGGCGGACCTTCTGGCACATGATCAAGACGGCAAGGCAGAAAAAATAATCTATCTGGTGGACGATGATCAGGTCATTCACGATATCCTCGGCAGCCAATTAGAAGCCAGCGGTTACAAGGTGAAGTCATTCACCAAGCTATCCATGCTCTACGAGAGTTTAAAGACGGAAACGCCCAACTTATTAATTCTCGATATCGTCTTTCCTGGCGAAGGCGCATTAGCTGGAGTCGATGCGCTCAAAAATTTACGCATGAAAACAGGCTTTCAAATTCCGGTAATCTTTATTTCGGCCCGCAGTGATATGGTAGCGAGATTACGATGCTTACGGGCCGGCGGTAATGCTTTTTTCAGTAAGCCTGTAGACATTAAAAGCCTGCTGGTAAAAATTGAAGAACTGACACCAAAAGAACACAGCCAGTACCGTGCGCTGATTATCGACGACGACGATATCTCTCTGGATATTCACGGTAACGCATTACAAAGTGCTAATTTCCTCGTCAAAAAAGTGTCTAATCCACTTAACGCCGTGAAGGAAATCCATCAGTATCACCCGGATGTGTTGTTGCTCGATTTAATGATGCCCATGTGTAACGGGTTTGAACTGGCCGATTTGTTGCGTCAGGACGATCACTTTGCCACTTTGCCTATTATTTTTTTAACCGGTGATAATTCCGATAAAACGCGCCAACAGGCAGAACAAGTCGATAACAGCCAATATTTGACCAAACCTGTAGAGGCAGCCACGCTGTTAGGTCATTCGTTAAAAGCAGCCCGTCAATATCGAATCTTTCGCAGTAAAACCAAACTGGCCATTCGCGCTGCTCATGAGTCATTAGTCGAAAGACGCCACGTGTTTATTGATAAACTCGACCGAATAATTAACGGTCAGTCAGATCGACTCGCCGGTTGCCAACTTATGTACTTGTTACTCGATAACCTCGATGCGATTCGACAGCACTTTGGACTGAGAAAACTCGATGAAATTAATGAGCGGCTGTTTAGTAACCTGTTACCTTTTTTGTCTCACGACGATATGGCTACAGCCATTACCGATGGCGCTTTACTGGTTTTATACCACGCCGATTTTGGAAAAGGCTTAGCTACGGCCAAAGCGATCAAAAATAAATTTTCCCAGTTAAATTTCGCCGAAGGCGAACCGGGCCTCAGCGCTCATGTGAGCATTGGACTATTTTCGCTCGATACGCCCATTGCCAATAGTATCGACTCGGTTGCTTATGCCGAATCAGCGGTTAACCAGGCCCACGAAAGCGGTGGCAATAAAGTTGTCGCGGTCGTCAATCAGGAAAGTAAGTCATTAGAAAAATCACAGCAACTCATCCTCAGCGAAAAACTCGAAGCAGCGATTCGCGACAAAGACTATGTCCTGAACTTTCAGTGCATATTACATCTGGACGATCCGTCGTTTGACGCTTATGAAGTACTTGTGAGACTACAAGACGATATGGGCAGGGAGCTATCGCCTTCGCGTTTTCTCGAAACCGTCAGACGGTTAGATGCGGTGATTGAAATGGATCGCTGGATTTATAGCGCCACGACCGCAGCGATCCATAAAGATCAAGCGCATTTAATGAGCGCCCAGATGTTTTTGAAAGTCAGTTTACAAACACTCGGTTATAATTTATTGCCCACCATAGTCAATGGGCTCATCAATGCGTCGAGAATTTTAAGCGAACGGCAGCTGGTATTTTTGCTCGACCATCAGTGTGTTGAAAAAAATATTGACCGCGCTCGACAATTTTCTGAAGCGATGCGAAAAATTAAATGCGAGCTAGCAATTGAAAATTTTCAGTTTGACTTAAGCACGCATTTTATCGAAGAAATTCAACCAGCCTATCTGAAAATTAACGTGTCAGATATTATGGAGTCTTATCAGAATGATATTCAAAGACGTCTGTTGAGACGCTTTTTATCGGTGTGCCAGGACAATAACATACGGGTAATTGCCGCTCAGATTGAAGACGAAACCAGTATGGAAAACTGCTTAAAATTAGGCATTACCTATTTTCAAGGATTTTTGATTCAACGACCAAGCAAATTGATTCAACCGGTTATCGATAACAATAAGATAGAATTTATCCACCCTTAGCATTGAAATTGATTTTCACGACCGTGCTATCTCCGGCAAGTTTTACACAGTTACGACCGGACGACTTTGCCTCATAAAGGGCTTTGTCTGCGACTCTGAGAAGGTCTTCGGCGGTTGTTTCTAACGGTGGTACCATACAGGCTATGCCGCCACTTATCGTGAGAAAATTAGATTCCGATGCCGTTGGTGCGTCGATCATCAGTCCTTGAACCGCATTTCGAATCCTCTCGGCCAACGCCAACGCTCCATCGCTCGAAATATTTGCCAGGATCACCACAAATTCTTCACCACCATAACGGGCCGCCAATTCCGACGCACGTTGACAATGATCTTTGATGGTATTGGCGACGCGTTTTAAACAAAGGTCGCCGGCGACATGACCAAACTCATCATTGAATAATTTAAAATAATCAATATCGAAAAAGATTACCGCGAGTGGAAATTGTTCACGTTGCGCGCGGCGATATTCCGATTGCAGTCTAAGGTCAAAAAATCGGCGATTCGGAATACCGGTTAATCCGTCGATAGTCGCCAGGTCTTTTAGTTTTTTATTCGAATTGAGCAACAATGCTTCTGAGCGCTTCAATTCTTCATCATATTTTTTACGCTCGGTAACGTTGATCAGCATATTGCCAACCAATTGAAATAAATTCAGATCGTCCTCACTCCAATGTTTTGTCACTTTTTGCGTGTTAAGACTTAACACACCGCTTAATTTCATCGCGTAGACGACGGGAATTAATGCAATAGAACGCACTTGCAAGTAAAGTAACATACCCTGATCGTCTTTCGCGTCTTCGGGCATTTCACTAATATCACGAAAATAGACGATGTTATTGTCTCTTAATTGATCATATATCCAGGGGAATTGATTTAACCTAAATTCCTGTTGCCTAGGCAACTTACTTTCAATACCTGGCGCCAACCATTCGTAATTTTTGATACCACTGTTTTGCTCGTCAAAAACTTCAATAAATACGCAACGTTCAACGCCACAAAATTCACCGACCGTTTTAAGCGCTTCGTAAATCCCCTGGTCAAAATCGGTGGTCGGCAAGTTAATAAATTTGGTCGACAAGTTAGCGACAATAAGTTCTAGCTGGGCTTTATATTCCAATTGCGAGGTACGTTCTTTCACGAGCCGCTCCAGCACGGCTTTTTGATGTTCAAGCGCTTCTTCGGCTTCGCGTCTTGCTTCTTGACCTTTGGCGTTGCGAATAGCAAGTTCAAGAAATTCGGCAACTTCTTGCATGATCAAGATTTCATGTTGTTTCCAATGATGAGGCGCTGCAGTTTCCAGACATATCACGCCAACCAGATCATCATAATGATTTAAGGGAGTGTCCAGCAATGCTTTACTGGAAACTTTGTGCAATAGCGGTTGTAAAGATTCAAAACGATAGTCGGTGGTCACATCACTGATGACCAACGGCTGCTTTTTTAATAGCGACGCCAGATATTCCGGCGCGCTGGTCAAGTCGACGCATAAACCATTGGTGTCGGGTAAACTGCCAAGCGTTTTACAAGCGACTACCTTTAACGAACCCTCTTTAGAAATAGTCGCATAAGATAACCGGTAATTCTGAAATTCATGGGCCAGACTCATCAAAGCCGCATTGATCACTTGTTCAACCGACATACCCGCGCGAATACTACTGGCGATACAGTTAATTAAAGACAAGCGTTCGCTGGTCTGACGCAGTCGCTGTTCCGCTTGCCGGCGCTGGACAGATTCTACCGCCAGACAAATAAAATTGGCAATCGCAGTGGCAAAGTGAATTTCTTCAATTGTCCAGTCACGCTGTTCGCCAACATGTTCAACACATAACACGCCCACCACCTCGCCTTTGTGACGAACCGGAATGTCTAACATGGAAGTAATATTTAAGGGCTTTAGATAGTCGTCTTTAAATTCGCAGGTTCGCGCATCATCCGCCGCCTGGTTGGCTACTATGGCGTCACCCTTTAGCAGTGCGTCAAAATAGGCTGGATATTTCTTATGCCTTAATTCGGTCCCTTTTGAATGGCGATCGCAAGATTGTTCATACAAATCATGGCAATAGATAAACCCTTTATCGTCACTAAAAAACCAGCTACTCACGCGCTCAACGTTGAGTGTATTCGCTGCGGTCTCGGTAATATCAGCTAAAGTACCGTTTAAGCTCTTAGAAACCGAATTTAAATTACAGGTCAAATGGGTTAAGGCATTATTTTGCCGTAATAGCGAAGTGTCTTTGAGATCGATGGTAGATTGTTTCTGTTCGACACTGTCGGAGAGGTCCTGTTCTTTTTTATAAAGCGCCTGTCGCCATCTGAAAACTATCCCGCTTGCAACCAATGTGGCCAGTATGCCAATTGCAGCGATTAGATAGACGCGACTCAACACTGGTGAATAGGTATTTTTATAAGGATAAATTTCCACCTGCCAATCTCGCCCGAGCTGTTTGAATCGGTTAACGTATTGATTGGCGAACTGCGTTTGATCATAGGTGAATTTTTCATAATCATGCTGTCCTTCATAATGATGGAAGTACCAGAAATCTTCTGACGTTTGCGTCGATTTGTCGAGTAACAGTAAGTGAAGTGGCATTTTTTTTTGATTGGCCAATGCGTTTTCAACCAGGTCGCCAATTCGAAATACGCCCAGGGCAAAACCTGTCAGGTTGGAAAATTTTTCTTCGTAAGTCAATTGCAGGCCTTCGCCTTTGATCACGGGCGAAAATATCAGTAAGCCAAATTGATTTTGATGCTCCTGCACCAAAGACATTCGACGACTCGCTATGGTTTGATTACGATTGATAGCTGCTTTTATGGTTTCATCTCGCTCTTTAGAGTAGCTGGGGGTTAAACCCAGCGCGGCTTCATTGCCGGCAAGCGGTTCGAGATAATAGACCGGAAAATAATAATCCTGTTTCGCCGCTTCAGCAAATTCACCTGATTGGCGAAGGTCGCGAAACTGAAAATCCGAAAATGTTTCGCGAGCACGATTAACAAAAGCCTCGCGCTCGTGATGGGCAACTTTCGGGATCCATTCAAGTGCTTGAATGCCGGTATGTTGGCTCAATTTAACCTGGGCAAAAACAGAAAATTCTTCTCGCGTGACGCCTGCTCTCGCCTTAAACAAAGCGGCCAGATCGTCGACAACGTCTCGGCTACGAGAGATTTCTTTTTGAATGGCGTCACTGTAAACCATGGCGTCGCGTTCAAATCGCATCTGACTTTGGATTTGTTCGCGCTCTAGCTGCGACCAGGCAAGCGCAAAGGTGATGCTGATTCCGACAATGAGCACCAAAAGTGAAGGCAGATAAGTCTTCCATGTAATCTTATCTTGCATACCGATTATTCCAATTGGAGATACAACCTGGATATTGTTGTTCTAATCATAGTGATTAGCATAGCAACAAAAAATATAGGCCGATAGATCAACAAGGAAATAGCAAGAATAAAAATCACCGTTTTGGTTTTTTAATAGCTAAATATTATCACCTCAACAATGGTTAGATCTTTACGTCAAGAAAATACAGGTCCCATAAAAAAGAGACCTGTAATAAACATAAAAAGGTGTACTAGATTAATAAGGATCGCTGGGTGAATAAAAATTTCCAATACCGCCATCAATCGAAAAATAGATATACCCTGCTGAAGAGTTACCGCTAACAAAATTAAAACTATCACCCGCGGTCAAGCGGTAACGACGTAGGTTGGTGTAAATGACCGGCTGATTACAGTTAAATTGTGTTAATTGGGTATTAGCATCTTCTCGTAATATATAGACGGCGTTATCGCCATCGACGATGGAAGTCCCGTCAGCGCGAATAAAAATTGCAGTATCTTCATCGACCCCAACACCCGTGATCGGCGCGCCAATTTCCGCCATAAAAACCGCGAGTCGTCCCATTCGATCTCGCTCGGCAAAATGCGTATCGGTCACAATATTTTGCATCAGAGGCGTCGTTAGAAAAGTTGATAGATTCAGATAGTCGTGACACGCATCCGATACGGCTTCTTCACTATAAATTCCAGGTACGCCGTCAGGATCATAGACCAGTTCACCCTGAATGGCGTTACCCGCAGATGTGCCGCCGAGAACGCCGCCTTTATCAATCACATGGTTCAGCGCCGACTCGACCCGGGTGCCTTTCCATTGATTTAAGTAATCGGCCTGATCGCCGCCGGCAATCCAGACGAATTCTGCGCTTCGAATCGCCCAGTCAACATAATCGCTATTCGCTTTAGCGCGGCTATTCACCAATAATGTTTCCACTGAGTTAGCATTAATGTGGTCTAGCAAAACGTCGTTATAACCGTCACTACCACTGGTTCGTAATACCACCACGTCGCCACCCTCCACCAACGGTTTCACTCGCAATGAAAAAGCTTCGTCAACATCGTAATTACCACCCATCAGTAATACAGCGGATTGACTGAGAGGGGGACAAGTATCACTATCGTTTTGTCCGGATTGAACGCTCAACCAGGATTGAAGATTTCCTGGTTTTGTCGGTCGGTTCCCATAGCCGCAGTTTCCTCCGTTGCCATCGCCGGCCTCATAATCAATCGTCAGATCATACCAACCGCTACCGCGATAACGAAAAACTTTTAAATAGTAACGGCCGTCTTGCGGCAATTGATAACTACCGGATTCGGGAGTTTGACTGGTCTCACCGGCGGTTAGTAGATCACCGCTTTGGTCAAATAATTGCCAGTCGAAATCATCCCGAGAATTAAAGTTTAGATTTATCGAAACGTGACCGCTTTGCGCGTCAAAATAAAGCCAGTCAATATCTCTGCGATTACTAATACTGCCTTCAAAAATAATCTCGTCGCAGACTGAGCCGTCGGCATTTGTGAGAGAATTATTATTACTCGATTCAGATGAAATACATGCGTAAAGGTTGGATGGAAAACCGCCGACCATCAGAAAAAACAATAGACTAGAAAAAACAATTTTCATTGTCCCGTCTCCTGGATTAAGTCAAATAAATTTTTAGACCAACAGTCAAAACCGTCTACACGAATTGGATTCGAATGCGGGTAGAAAACTGAAAGTTAGAGAAATAGGAAAAAAGAAAGGGCTATTCGTCAAACCATTCCGAAAGGTAATGGTCCTCGAAAAAAAAGATGATATAGAAGTTAGAGTTTTTAATCATAGTTTTTCACGCCAACATAATGGCTTAACTTTTTATACGCCTTGCGCCGGTAAAAGTCAAATAACCAGAATCGACATTTATTCTCGAACAAAAATTCAAACAATAAAAAGAACAGACTCAAAATTATTTTCACATTTATTTCACACCGGATACCGCAAAATCGTCTAATCTCTTTTAAAGATAAGGTGTCATGTATGAAGAAATTTTTCCTTTATCTATTGGCTGCGCTCTTGCCGCTAGCCGTTATTTATTATTCATTTTTTACCCTGGATTCTCAGCCTATCCCGCAGCAGGAAATTTTAACGGCATTCGAACGAACATCGAGCGAGCCGGTTGAATTAACTCTAACGCCCGTCGATGAGCGAACTTTCCGCTTTGAGTATTCCAGTTTCGATGGCGAAACTGTGCTCGGGCAAATTAGCTATCCCGCACAAGCGAAAGATCAGTATCCATTATTGATCGGTATCCACGCCATGGGCCGAAGTTTTCCGCGTTGGTGGGTGGACTCACTCAAAGGCAGAGCGACAGTGACGCACGTCAATAAAATCACTCAGCTGGCCCATCAAAAAGGCTATGCCGTTATCGCAATTGACGCCCGTTATCATGGCTCTCGAAAAGATCCCAACAAAACGTTACGTTCGATTATGACGGCCATGACAGTTTTAGGCGACAAGGCTGATTATGTGGATATGATCCACCATACGGTGCTCGACCATCGCGTTCTGCTCGACTGGATAGTGCAACAACCCCAGTTCGATACTAATAACATTCATGTCGCCGGTTATAGCATGGGAGGCCAACTGAGTTTGCTGTTGGCCAGCGTCGACGACAGAATTTCAAATGTCGCTGCCATAGTCCCACCGCATATCGACGATCGACTCGCATTGGTCGCACCGAAAAACCTGGTCGATCGCCTGCACCATCACAAGGTCTGGCTATTCACAGCTAAGGATGACGAGAACGCCACGATGGAAGACAATCAGATGTTATTTCGAACAATTAGCTCGCCGAATAAAAAACTGCTCGAATATAATGGCAATCATATTCTGCCGCCCGAATACGTCGACGCATTGGCCGACTGGTTTGAGGTGTAAAGCCCTTTTTTGTTTGGAGAGGACCTTTGTTTTTAGAAGACCTTTTTTTTAGAAGACCTTTGTTTTTAGAAGACCTTTGTTTGTAAAAGCCGTTATTTTTAACCTGACATTCAGGATTTGACCCCGTTAGCCGGGGTCAAATGTCGCTTTTCATTCGACTGAGGCCTTGTCACCAGTTGGATATTAAAGGTCAAACCGACCGGCAAACTTTACAGCGCCTCTGGTGAAATATTTTCAGCAAAAATCGACATTTTTAACTAGGATTAACTTCAGAAGCAGTACTCTATCAATCGCGACTTTGCCTATTATTAAAACCGAGCACCAATATCTATTCACGACCGGCAGACGAGTCAATTTGTTCTGGCGAGACTTACCATGCTAAATGTCGTCTCAATAACCAACATCGTACAACTCGTCAGCGCCGTCATCATTGGGACAGTAATTTTTCATTATTACCGCCTGTACCAACGCGAATACTTGCGAGACTGGTCTTACAGCTTTGCCGCCCTTGCGGTCTATTTGGTCATGGCAATCGCTCTCGCGTATTTCGCCCGCACCGGCCTCAAGTATACCGAGCCGGGCATGTTTATCTTGTCGATTTTTAAGTTAAACGCCGGTTATTTACAAATCACCTGGCTATTGCTGGGCACTTACCTGTTATTTCGGCCAGCCAGCCCGATGGCACAAAAACGCCGGCTATTGATCACTATGGTGGTTTTGCTAGCGTTAAGCCTGGCATGTCTCTACGCGTTTGACCCGGACGGGGGGTTTCAGCGCAATGCGATTCGCTCGGGATCCCGCTATCTCCTTGGTGGACTCGCTTTTCTGGGTGCCGCCTACGCACTCTATCGATACGCAAAAAATCGGTCGCTAGGCAAACTACTCGTAAGTTCGGCGTTTGCCGTATACGGGAGCGAATTAACCCTGATGGGCGTTCTCAATATTCGCATGCTACTTGGTTACGACTGGCAATTGCTCACCCAGCTCGTTCGTTACCACGGCATATTTGAACTACTGATTTATCCGGTAATTGGTCTGGGCCTGGTCATCTGGCTGCTCGAAAATGAACGCAGAAAACGCCAGCAAATTTATGAAAAGCTCGCAGCGGTGAGTCATTCAGATCCGCTCACGGGCCTGGCGAATCGAGAAGGTTTTGAGGCCCAGCTGCACAACTGGCAAAAATCGCACCCCGCTAACCAGGCTCGAATTCTGGTCGTGCTGTTAGGTGTCGACCAATTTAAACGGATCAACGAAGCCGAAGGTGTCCGACAGGGCGATGAGGTACTAGTAGCGATCGCGGACCGCATGAAAGAAGAGTTAGTTGCCGTTGCTAATAAAGCGCGTATTAGCGGCGATGTATTCGCCTGCTTGTTGACTGACGAGCTAGCCAACGTCGAAAACCTCGAGTGGCTCAGAAGACGCTTCTCTCGGCCATTAATCATCAACCAACAAAAACTGCATATTGATATTAGCCTGGGCGCGGCCTGGTTAACCGATGAGGAAACCTACCATCAGGTATTGATTAACGCGCAACGGGCCCTGCAAAAAGCGAAAGCCGAAGGCGGTAAAAAATCGCTGCTATTTGATGCTTCGATGCCAGAGCAGCAAGGGTCATTGCAGCTTGAGAACGAACTTCGTACTGCGTTAAAGCATCAGCAATTCGAACTATTTTTACAACCTATTTATGAAACAAAATCAGAGTCGATATCCGGCTTTGAAGTATTAACGCGCTGGCGTCATCCTGAGCGCGGCATACTCGCGCCGGTTGAATTTATCCCGCAGCTGGCGCAACTGCAACTTATGCCCCAACTGGATATTTGGACGTTAAGCAAATCCGTTGAATTATTACTCGCCTGGAAACGCCAGGGAATCAAAGACCTGTCGCTAGCGGTGAACTTGTCACCGGAAGGGTTGCAAGACGATGATTATCTGGAACAAGCGCCATTTATTGTTAAACAACTGGGCAAAAATAGTCGCCAATTACACATTGAAATTACTGAAAATTCAGCCATGAAGAGCATCAATACGGGCAAACATTCGCTCGACCAACTCCACGATCTGGGTGTTACCATTTCCATCGACGACTTTGGTACCGGCTATTCTTCGTTAAATTATCTTAAATCTTTTCCGGCCGATAAAATAAAGTTCGACCGATCGTTTATTAACGAAATGATCGATAATGAAGCATCACTCACTATTTTACGGTCATTGGTGCCCTTGTGTCAGCAATTGCGTAAAACGGTTGTCGCGGAAGGGATTGAGTCGGACGCACAACTGCAGATGGCCAAGGCGATCGGCTTTGACCAGTTGCAAGGCTACTACTTTGCAAAACCCATGCCCGTCAATGAAGCCAGCCAATTGATCGAAAAACCCAAAAAAGTCTTTCCGCTAAAGCAACGAGATTCTCATTGAATAACTGCCGGGTTTAGCGTCCTCACACTCGACGGCTCGTTGGATGACTAGGAATAACGATAATTATTGACCGAGGGTAGCAACCAGATCCTCAATCTTGACGCGATTTTTATAACCTTCATAAAAATATTTGTACTTTAACTTTCCTTCCCTGTCGACCACCATAATTCCTGGATATGGAATGCCGTAATGGCGATGGCCGGGTTGATAGGCGTCATTTAAAATATTAAACGCTTTGATAGTCTCATTCGACAGATCTGATAGCAACGGATAATTAATGGTCTTTTCTTCCGTAAATTTCTTTAAAATATCGACCGAATCGTAAGAAACGCCCGCAACCTGATAGCCAAGTTCAGCCAGTTGCGCGTGCCATTGATTCACTTCCAGGAGGTGTTTTTTACAATAAGGACACCAATCCGCCGAGCGGAAAAACACCAGCACTAACCCTTTATCACCGGTTAACTGTTTTATCGTCTGACGATGTCCTTCGATATCCGCAACCGATAATTCCGGTACCGTCTGGTTAAGCGGCGGGCCGGTTTCAATAGCAGCCGGCTTTGCGGCGAATAGATAGCTGCTCAGCATTATATTCGCGATGATAAACGCGATAACATATTTCTTCACGGTGGTTCCTTTAAATACGACTAAGACTCAATTCCCCTATCAGAGTCGGTTGGCTTGCGAATGTTACATTTGCCCAAATTTTTACGGCTGGGTCTGACAGAACAATTAAAAATTCGAGATTCTCACACTAATTTGCAAAAATTTATCACTTAAGCGGTTAAAAACATTGACTAAATTGAGTAGCCGGATATAATTCGATCAGCTAGAAAGTAAGTCTGATATTTATGTTATACCATTTCGTTTTACCGTTAGTGTTTATCTAAAGTAGCTCGTCCTGTTTTATAAGTAATCGCAATACTTCCAGCACTACCGGCCCATATTGGGCTTTTATTACTCTTTAATTCAAATAGGATATTAATATGTCTACAACAACTGGTACCGTTAAATGGTTTAACGAATCAAAAGGTTTTGGCTTCATCGAACAGGAAAATGGTCCTGACGTTTTTGCTCACTTCAGCGCTATCCAGGGTTCAGGATTCAAAACGCTGACTGAAGGTCAAAAAGTTGAGTTCACAGTATCTCAAGGCCAGAAAGGTCCTCAAGCTGAAAATATCGTTGCTGTTTAATTAACGATAGCCATCGGGTCGCCGCGAGCAATCGCCGACTCGATAAAGCTGAGTAAAAAGGCAATCCAGACGGGTTGCCTTTTTTCGTTTTAGCGGCCCATTTCCTTTAATCCCTTCATATCTCAAATATCAAGCCCGTCGCCAACAATTCGTATTACGCCAAAGCGAGTCTTTTAGTGGGTAAAACCCATCGACAAAATGAAAATATTGATTATCATTTGCAACAAAATCCGGTAACGTAACCTTATCCTGTCGTATAAAATTTTTAACATGCTTAAAAACACCACTGAACAATTTGGCTCTTTGGCAAAGTTATTTCATTGGCTCGCTGCCGTCGCGATTATTAGCCTGTTTGGTTGGGGAGTGTGGATGGTCGATTTAGGCTATTACGATGAGTGGTATCACGAGGCACCCCACTACCATAAAAGCGTTGGCATATTGCTGGCGGTCCTTATGGTAGCGCGCTTAATCTGGCGTTTTTTCGATCCGATTCCTAAGCCGGTTCGTACCCATCAGAAGTTTGAGAAGATCGCCGCCAAATTGACCCATTGGGTGATTTATTTACTGGTATTCGCCATCATGACCAGCGGTTACCTGATTTCAACCGCCGACGGCAGCGGTATTGACGTATTTGAGTGGTTTACCATTCCCGCTTTGGGGCAAGGATTCGACCAACAAGAAGATATTGCCGGCGATATCCATGAGTGGCTAGCTTATATCTTGATAGGGCTCGCCAGCGTTCACGCGCTCGCGGCCCTGAAACATCATTTTATTGACAAAGACGACACCTTAAAACGTATATTATAAATTGGAGGAAACTATGAAACATTCGCTAATCGCACTTTTGGTATTTGCCACCTTGTCGTATGGTGCGTCCGCCGCCGACTACACAATAGACACGCGCGGCGCGCACGCTTCGATTAATTTTAAAATCCAGCATCTTGGCTACTCCTGGTTAACGGGTCGTTTCAATCAATTTTCCGGCGATTTCAGCTACGACGACAAAAACCCCAGCGCCGCTAAAATTAACGTCGAAATCGACGTGACTAGCATCGATTCTAACCATGCTGAAAGAGATAAACATTTACGCAGTGGCGATTTTCTCGATGTCGACAAATTCGCAACGGCGAAATTCACCAGCACAAAAATCACCGACCAAGGTGATGGCAAACTGGAGGTCGTCGGCGATCTTACCCTGCATGGCGTCACTCAATCGATTACTATTGACGCGAAAAAAATTGGCGAAGGTAAAGATCCCTGGGGTGGTTATCGTGCGGGTTTTGCAGGCAACACCAAATTAAGACTCAAAGATTTTGGTATTCCAGAGCGTTTAGGCCCGGCCTCTACTGAAGTTTTAATTGAGCTTCACGTTGAAGGTGTTCGCAAAAAATAACGACTCCTGCTCAAGGTACATAAACCAAAGAATAGGAGCTTCGGCTCCTATTTATTTACCCAGCGCGTAAACCCTATCGCGTTGGGCCACGTCCAGTTAATTAACCCCATTAAACCCTTCAGAGGACTGGATGACTCAAATATTACGCCTGCTAAGCTGCTGCTTTTTTGTAGCGCTGGCAAACACCTTTCCCGCGAAAGCGACTGCGCTTAACTTCGGTGAGCAGATTCAACTCGGCGACAGTCACCTGCAAGTCATGGAGAAACTGAAATCCTATTGCAAAAAGCTCAGCCAGCTTGATGTCAGCCCGCCGAATTACCCGCTTGCGGAAAAAACCGAACAACACATCATTTGCATTAATTACGCAGACGACAAGATGCAACTGAATAGCGCTGCCTTTGTGCTAGCGGACGACAAATTGACACAAGTGAATGCTGAGCCTGCTAATATCGATGAGATCGAGCAACTACTCGGCGAAGCGGAAGGCGAATATCTGGACAATAAAATTTTTCTTCAGGGCGCTTATTGGTTAGATAAAAACAACAACCGAGTAACCTGGCTAAGCAAAGCGGCGCTTCACCCTAACCTGTTTAGTTGGACCAACCCTTACCTGACATCGACGACAGCGGTTTCTTATTCGCATGATATTCGCATCCCCACCATGCTCGACTTTAGCCGCAATCTGGAAACGCTGATGCCGCTTTTCCAAAACACCTGTCCATTAATCAAAGTCGATAAAGCCAATCGCATATGGCTGCCAAACAAACCTACCACGCAAACGCAGGTTAATTGTTTTGCCTATCCCTACGTGGGATTTCCGCGCAAGTTGGAAGCGGTATTTGGCGATGGCAAACTGGAGGTTATCTGGGTGCTCACTGGTAAACAGGAAGAAGAGCGGTTGCGCCAGTTATTGCAAGCCGAATATGGGCCGGCCGAGTCGGTTTCGGACAATTGGGAGATTTTTGCCAAAGGGCGCATTTCACTGCGTAAAGACAAACCGGAACTACTGATATTGTCTGATGAAATGATCCCTCTCTACAAAGCCAAACTCGCACAATAAGTGAATTACTCGTGTGTGTTTCCAGCGGATTCAGGCGGTCCGCTATTCCATTGTATTTTATGGACTATTTCGCTAAGCTGGTCGTTATAACAAGACTGTCTTAATAAAAATATTCAACAAGGAGTAGTCCATGCATACCCCTGAAGGCGCTGGTGGTACTAAAGGCGGCGTCGGTCGTTATTTAGTCGGTCTCATTATGATGTGTATTGGTGGTTATCTGTTTTTATCCAAAGTGGTGGTGACTACCGGGGCTTTGTCACACGGTTTTGGTATGGGGACTCGACTTTATTCAGCCGGTGGTTTTGGTGTGACTGGCGGCATGATTTTAATCCCATTTGTCATCGGCATCATCATGATTTTCTGGAATAGCCGTAATCCATTTGGCTGGCTGTTAAGTAGCATTAGTGTGATCGCGCTGATTGCAGGTATCATCGTCAATATTCGAATGACGCTCGTGCCCATGAGCGCTTTCGATATCCTCGTGCTGCTGGTATTAATGGGCGGCGGTGCCGGTCTGTTTTTTAGTTCTTTGAAAAACTTTAGCTGATCAAACTATTGGCGCTAGTTGAAATTGGCGCTAGTTGAATATTGACGCCATCGCGTTAGGATGGCCGCCGCACACCAACTATCGCCATATCAAACTAGTTGCCGAGCGATATTTGCTTAACTATTTTTTATAATGCGCTTCTAAAATTTTCGCACCCTCTTCTCTTTCGAGCAACCCTTCGAAAAATTTATCCAGAATAGTTGGAATGGCATTAACAACGGCTTCTGGGGCGGCGTGAACTCGAATCGGATGGATAAAAAAATCATCACTTTCGCTTGACCCACTGTATGGAAAAAAGAGTTCTATTACGCCATTGTGCTCATCTTCAAATGCTCTAAATTGAATGGTAAGGCCTTCCAAAGACTCGCCGTCAATTGTGACTAGCGATACAAAAACCACGGTGCTTCCTGCGGCATTACTGGGGTTTTCTTCTAAATACTTTTCACACAAGTCGACACTTTCCTGGGCTGTCTCTCCTTGGACAAATTGAAATTTACAATTTCCCTCAGCATCAGCATATGAATGGATTGGAATAAAATTCCCACCTGAAAATACACTTTCAAATGCAATAGCGGTTGTAAATCCAGCGAGCTTACAGATATTCGCATTAACCATTTTTTTAGTTCCCTTTTTTTTGTATTGATTTTATTTTTTAACTTTATTGGCAAAATTACAAATCGCTAATCATTCTGAAACAACGACCAATAACTAAACCGTTTTTTCCATTTTTTACCCAGATCTAAAAATTCAATCCGGCTCTCCGCATCTTCGATAACCGATATCACGATTTGATTATTCTTCAATGTAAAATCCGACTGGTAGCCATAGTGATTTTTAAAAATCAATTGGGTATTCTGAGTATTAAAATCAAAATACATCAATCCGTTAGTGTCGGGTTTTGTTGAATAGTAATAGACTCCCTGCTCGACCAACCACCATTTACTCCAATTGATCACTTCAAAATCATCGAAAATTAATTCCGGTTTAGCCGGTTGTGGCGCATTAAGATTAATTCTCCACAGTCCAGGTTGATGCAACTTACTAAAATAAAGCGAGCCGTCCTGGTGTTGAAATGCGCTGTAACCACCCTCCGTTGTTATTTGGCGATGAACATTAGCTGCGCGTTGCCATTGCCAAATTTGCCATTCACCGGATTTTTCTGCGGAATAAAAAATTGACTCTCCATCATTCGACCAGCTCACTACATAGGGTAAATGGGTTTTATCAATCAGTCGTGAAATTTCACCGCTAGCGACATCAATCGAATAAATTTCATCATGATATTGAAAAAGTATTTCACTATCATCTGGCGACCAATTCATGCGTGAGATTTCAAGAGACGCCGGTGCATCGGATAGTTTTTTCTCCCTTCCTTGCTCGTCTCTCAGCCAGATTTGTACGCTGCCAGAGCGATCCGAGAAAAAGGCTAATTGCCCGCTTAAATTGGCATAGCTTGGTTTAATTTCGATAGCCGTTGAATTGGTTAACTGCTGAACTTCATCAGGGTCATTAAGACTAAACGCATACAGATTACTATCGGATTTTCCCGTCGCATATAAAATTCCCGTTTGCTCAAAGTTGGCAAAAAAATCCGCGCTGTTTTCCCCTACCGGGTAAATCAGTTCTTTCTCCTGAGTTTCAAAGTCAAAGCGAAACAATTTGTCATGCTGTTTCATTAATAATTGTGTAGATTGGTCGAACCAACTGATAGCCGATAAATTTTCAGGCAACGCAAATTGTTCGACCACTTTTTCTTCCTGTGGGTCAAACACCAGCAATTCATTTTCACGCGTCCCTTTGTAGCGCAAAAACCCCAATCGCTGATAACCAGGGCCACTAAAAATATAATAATCGCCGCGCATATTACTCTGCTGAGGCGGTAGCGTTAATTGAGTCGTCCGATTGGACGTGAGCGAATAACTATAAATTGAATAAGGCCGGTCGAGCGAGGCTCGGTCGTTATAATAAAATTTGTCTCCGTCGGGATGCCAGGCGACATAGGCGAGCGCCCGTTCACCGCAGGATAAAATGTTGCGTGCAGATTCCAGCTTGAAGTTTGCGGTTAAACTGACGAGCACCAGACTGCACTGTCTTTGACTGCTGTTGTCCCATTGACTGATCAGAATCTGATTTGAGCCGGGCCGCCAGGCGATATCCACAATAATCTGATCGCTCGTTAATAACGCTGTGGTTTCCTGAGTAGCGGGATTTAATAAATAGAGATGCGTAAACTCACTTCGTCTCGGTCGATAATTAAAGGCAATCAGTTGGCCATTGGGAGAATAGCGAGGCTTGCGCTCGACCCCTGGCAATTCCGTTAAAGTCATCAGTTTAACTTCATCGATTTTTCCTGATTGGGTCATTAATTCATAGAAGAATTCGGCAAATATCACCAGGGTAAACAGGATAAAGGTTGCGACCTTAAACATGGTAGTATCGACGGTAATTTTGCGCTTTAGCCAACCGGATTTTTGCTTAGGCGAACTGTCTACCGTCGTAAAGGTTTGATCGTTTGCGTGCTTATTTTCGTTAGTTTTCTTTGGCGTATTTTCGTTGATTTGTTCAATATTTAATCGGTAACCAACACGCGGAATGGTTTCTATCTGTGGACGCGGCTGGGCGGAAAGTTCCAGATATTTTCGGACCTGCGAAATCGAACGCGTTATTGCATTATCACTGACCACCTGACCATGCCACACTTCTGCTAACAGATTTTCCCGTGTGACCACCTGATTTTGACGAGACTTCAGATAACAAAGCACCTCCACCAACTTGGGCTCAATCTGGATCCTGTCGTTATCAATAATTAATTGATTGGCGTCGACATCGAGTTGCAAGCTACCAATCTGGATAAAAGCTGGCGAATTCATTCGGCTGTTAGTGATTCCTAAGTGATTGATTTTTAATGCTATCACATGTCCATCATATCTTCATCACCGAATCCTTGTGGCCTCTGCGGCTAGCAGACTTTCTAATAACTTCAGTTAATTGCCGGGGATTAAACACAAGAGGACCCAAGATGAAATCCAGCTTTCTAGAACAATTGAAAAAATCCAGCTACCTATTGCTTTTACCTTTTATCCTCCTATTGCCTGCCTGCGGTGGAGGTGGTGGTTCGGAGACTAATCCGGGTCCAGGTCCTGATCCCGACCCCTTGTTATGCGGGCAGGCCATTCCCGATGCTACCTGTAAAACCATTCCCGTGGGCGCTATTGGCGACCGTCATTTTTTCTTTTATGAACCCGCCACCCGAGCAGATCTGGCGCCGGTGGTCATTATGTTACACGGCGCGCCGGGTTCACCCATGTCGGTCGACAACTATCTCGACGGCAGAGACTTTGCCGACACCAACGGATACCTTGCAGTATTTCCGCAAGGTCAGGGAAATTTTGCCTGGTCGAGTAGCGTTGCCGCCACCAGTGAGATTAGCCCGGACTCCCAATTTGTCTCAGCCATTATTGACGATCTGATCAGCAACCATCAGGCCGATGCCGATCAAATTTTTGTCGCCGGCTTTTCCGCAGGCGGATTTATGGTGTATCAGCTCGCGTGTGAAATTCCGCAAAAACTAACCGCGGCTGTTGCCATCGCTGGTCAATTGCGCGGCAGTTTACAGGCCTGTAATGCGCCTTCACCTTTAGCGATTCATCATATTCATGGCACCAACGATAATGACGTCCCAAGTACCGGGCGAGCCGACGGTATCAAGAGCGTTGATGAAACCCTCGCGCTTTGGCAAGCGATCAATAATTGTGATACCAGCAGCGAAGAATCGGAAAGCTTTTTTATCACTCCCGATAATAAAACTGCCGTGACTATCAGCTATCAAAACTGTCAGGCGCCACTACAATATACGCGCGTTAATGGCGGGGTTCACGAACAGGTTTATGATATTGGCGTATTACATACATTAATGCAGTCGTTTTTTAGTCCAACGCTGTAATCACTGCGCCTTCGATTAGGTAACACCATTGTAGGTTTGCGGCCGTAAGGCCGCTTTTTTATTGGAATCGATCGGGTGATAGATGAGGCCACTCTTGCGTAGGTTTGCCGCCGATTATGTCGGCGATAATACGGCCCGATATTGGCGCCAGCGTTAGGCCCAACATCGCATGCCCACTGGCAATCAATAAATTTTGAAAATTAGCGACGCGTCCAATTAGCGGTAAGCCATCCGGCGAGCAGGGTCTTAATCCCGCCCAGGCAGATTCTTTATTAACCGCGGCTAAATTAAAATTGGGAATAAATCGTTTCACCGAATTAAAAATACCATCAACGCGGCGTTGCTTTATCGACAAATCTAAACCGGAGAGCTCCAGTGTGCCGCCAAAGCGGATCTGCTGACCAAAAGGCGTAATTGCGACCGCCCCTTCACTTAAGATCATCGGTGTATCCAGTCGCCAGGGGTTATCCATCGTTACGCTGTAACCTTTACCGGCTTGAATGGGTAAATTTAATTTAAGCTGACGTAGCAATTTCGGCGACCAGGCACCCGAGGCAACGACTAACTCGTCGACAGGATACACATCGTCATTACCGCCGACCGATAGCACCTTTCCGTGCTGAAGATTAATCGAATCGATGGCGCAATTTTCGATGATCTCAACCGCCGAATTTTTTAATGAGGCATGCAAACGTTCGAGCAATAAACCTGGGTGAAGATGAGCATCGTCGCCAAAATAAACACCGCCCTGAATATCAAATTCAATGTCAGGATATTTTTGCGCCAGCTCTAATGGAGAAATTGCAGAAACCTGTGCGCCGAGTGCTTGCCCCTGGCGTAAAATTTCTAACTCTTCAGCCATCGCCTTTTCACTTTGACACAAGACATAAATGCCGTTGGTTTGCCAGCCAAAAGTGTCCGGTAAATCTTCGGCCAACTGGGCATACAATGCGCGCGAACGCATGCACAGATCGAACAATGTCGACTTCACCTTATTCACATGATTTTTACTACACGAGCGATTGAACAGCCACAACCAACGAATAAGATCTCGATTAAATCGGGGCTGAAGATAAAATGGGCTTTCGGGATTAAACATCCACTTTAAACCTTTTTTAACCATGCCAGGCGCAGCCAGTGGAATAAAATGACTGGGCGATACATAACCTGCGTTGCCCAAGGCGCAGGATTTGCCAATGGTTGATTGCTCAATCAGCCTGACCAGATGTCCGTCTTGTTGCAGATAATACGCACACGCCAGCCCAATGATGCCGCCACCAATTATTGTTACGTGTCTCGTCATTAATACCTCAACTTATTGTCAATTCTGTCAACTGTTTTTCTGCACTCTAGAGTAACCCAATTTTTCTAAATTGCCGAGCCATCGATAGGTTGCTATGAATACGTATGCAACTTGCGTCCAAGGCTTGTTGCTTACAGGAAAAAATCGTTAGGCTAATAGTCATCATGGAATAGCGGGGATTTTTTATCACAATGATTATCTTAAGGATTTGCGAGCGAATCATTTTGCCGTTCATTTTAATCGGCATGCTTTATCCGCCGCTGCTTAACGCCCGGCAGCTGACGGTCACTTCGCCCGATCAGGCAATAACGGTCACCATTAATGATGAGCATGGTAAGCCTCAATATTCCGTTAGTTATTTGGGAAAAAAGGTGATCGCCAGTTCCGCGCTGGGCTTTACGTTTAAAGATCGTCCGGCGCTTTCTGAAAACCTTGTGATCAGCGATGCCACCCGCACATCTCGTGACCAGACCTGGCAACAGCCTTGGGGCGAATCTCGGCTGGTGCGCGACCATCACAATGAAATGGCGGTCACTTTTACTCGCGCAGCATCGCCGATAAAATCCATTCTGCCTGGTTTTGTTTTACGGGTTCGCGTGTTCAACGATGGCCTCGGGTTTCGCTACGAAGTGCCGGTCGAAAAGCCAGACGCCGAGATTCAAATTACCGACGAGCTAACCGAGTTTACCATTGCTGAAGGTAGCGATTCCCTCGCCTGGTGGATCCCATCTCGTGGTTGGAATCGTTATGAATATCTTTACCAAAATACCACACTTGAAGCGATAGACCGTGTCCATACGCCGTTCACTTTGCAAACACCGTCAAAAATCTATTTAAGCATTCATGAAGCCGCGTTAATTGATTTTGCCGCAATAACGCTGGATCAAGGTCGTCCTGGTCGCTTTAAAGCCGATCTGACTCCTTGGTCGGATGGAATAAGAGTCAAAAAACGTGGCGCTTTTACCACGCCCTGGCGAACCATCCAAATCAGCAATACCGCCACCGGCCTGTTAAATTCTAGATTGATCCTCAATTTAAATGAGCCAAACAAGCTTGGCGATGTCAGCTGGGTTAAACCAGGAAAATATATCGGCATCTGGTGGGGTATGCATCTGGGTATCAATAGTTGGGGGTCTGGTCCAAATCACGGCGCAACCACTGCCGAAAGCAAACGCTATATGGATTTTGCCGCGCAACACGGATTTGATGGCGTGTTGGTGGAAGGTTGGAATCTTGGTTGGGATGGCAGCTGGTTTACTAATGGCGATGTTTTTAATTTTACCCAGTCCTACCCGGACTTTAATCTCGCTGAAGTGTCAGCGTATGGCGCAAAAAAGGGCGTGAAACTGATCGGCCACCATGAAACCTCGGGCAGCGTCACTAACTATCGCAACCAGATGAGTGATGCTTACGACCTGTATGCCCGCCAAGGCGTCAGCCAGATTAAAACCGGATATGTCGCCGACGGCGGCAAAATAAAGCGGATAGATGAAAACGGAATTGCCGTGAACGAATGGCACGACGGCCAGTTTATGGTCAACGAATACCTTCATTCAATTACTGAAGCCGCCAAACGAAAAATCAGTATTAATACCCACGAGCCAATCAAAGACACAGGTCTGCGCCGCACCTATCCGAACTGGATTTCGCGCGAGGGCGCACGCGGGCAAGAATTTAACGCCTGGGGTTCACCACCTAACCCACCAGAACACACGGTTAATCTGGTGTATACCCGCATGCTGTCAGGGCCTATGGATTTTACCCCGGGGATTTTCAATCTGGCGTATCAAGGGCTAGCCGCGCAAAACCGGGTGCAAACCACGCTCGCCAAACAACTGGCATTGTATGTCGTGCTTTATAGTCCAATCCAGATGGCAGCCGATCTGCCGGAACACTACCAACAAAGGCCCGAAGCCTTCCAGTTTATTCGCGATGTTCCGACCGATTGGGAACAGAGTATCGCCCTTGATGGCGAGGTAGGAGACTATGTGGTATTTACCCGCCAGGCTCGTGATAAAGCCGACTGGTATCTTGGCGCTATTACCGATGAACAGGCGCGCTCCATAGCGGTTCCGCTGGCCTTTCTTACACCGGGGCAGACTTATCTGGCCCAGATCTATCGCGATGGTGACCAGGCCGACTGGCAAACCCAGCCTTACGATCTCGTTATTGAAGAAAGGTCGGTCACCCACAAGGACACGCTGCGTTTTACGATGGCAACTAGCGGTGGAGTCGCCATTCGATTTAAGGCCCACTAGCGAGTCACAGTTGATGACCGGTTAACTTTTTGAGAAGATTGCCTCACGCTGCTTTAACTGGTCCGTCAAATGGAAGAAAAACCCTGGTATCGGGACCCCAATATGATCGTCGCTTTCTCTGCGGTGATGATCAGTTTTGTCGCCCTTGGGGTCGGCATTTACGAAGCCCATCTTGAACGTAGCTTTCATTCGGCTAGCGTTTGGCCCCGCGTCGAAGTTTTTCGTAGCTATAATAGCAAGCGATTCTCCTATGTTGTGATCAACTCCGGAATTGGCCCGGCGATAGTCAAATCGGCCAAAGTCTCTCTTAACGATCGCTATTTTTCAAACTGGAAGGAAGCGGTAACAGCCACCACCCAGGCGAGTCCAGCTGAAGTTTTCGTCGGCAACTCGCATATTAGCAACCGTGTGATTTCACCGGATAAAGAGTTAGATATTCTCACCATTAGTGATAAAGCCCTGGCAAAATTACTGGCGCAATCAGATAACCTGGCGATTGAACTTTGCTATTGTTCGGTATTTGATGAGTGCTGGGTCACCGACCGAAATAATAAACCCCGACCGATTGGCAACTGCGCGGTCGAAGAAACGCAGATGTTTCAACAATAAGGTTTGTCATTGATGGACACGCCTTTGAGAAAATACAGAGACATCGATTAATACAGAGACATTGATTGAAATGCCAAAGGGTACAATCTTGGTCTACAGTTAAGCTAACCACAATAAAACGAAAATTTACCGGTTTAGTAGGATTTCAGCCTAGATGAAAGCCCGATCCTTTATCCAGTCCAATTTATTTATTTTTATCATGGCATTTATGCTGGGCTGGTGTTCGTATTCGCTTAAGTTAGTGAGCATTATTAAACTGTTGGGCGAACTGGATTTTTCGTTTTACCCCTTGTTAATGCTGGTACAAGGCGCCTCGTTTTTTATTTCCATGAAATTTATGATTCACGTCAGTGAGAAAAACAATCGCGTTTTTTATTTTCTTTCTCTGATGACAGGCCTGCTTGTGGTGTTTTTTACCAGTAGCGGACCGCTCAATAACATGGCACAAACACACTTTGGTTGGGCCTATTCCTGTGCGGTATTCATGCTCAGCACCTTTATTATTCTGTCCATAGATATTACCACCCGAATGCTGGTGACCGATCAGATTTCCTTGCTGGAAAACCCTAAGGCTTCGTCCCACGCCAGCTTTGCATTAGAGTCTGGGGTAATTTTTGGCGCCAGCCTGACGTTAGGCATTACTCGAACCATGTCGCCCGATTCTGAAATTTTGGCCCCTTTTGCCATGACTACCCCTTTCTGGATATCGCTGGCCTGTCTGTTATTAGTCAGCGCCCGCGTCAAAGAAGTTGCGCCGGCAATTGATAACCAGGGGATCGCCACCGCGCTCGATCAACATACCAGCAACCTAAAAAAGAATATTAACAAGTACTTACCCTTTATGGTGGCGTTATTTGCGATCGTCTTAATTTGTAAACAGCTGCAAGGGTTTGCCGTATTTGTCGGTTTACGAGAATGGCAACAGTCGAGCCAACAATCGGTGGCGACACTTTTTTCCATATTGGCTATTTTACAAAATAGTTTAATTTTATTGTTTTTGATTCCCTCATTCTTTACCGCCGGAAAATCGACCAGCTGGTCACATGGATTTAATACCTACTTTTTATTTCAAGCGGCATCGATGTTATTTATCAGTGTTTATTCGTTTACCGCCAGTCTGATTGGTACTGGCATCATTCGAAAAATCACCCAGCGATCTTTCTTGAACCAATCGCTGAATATTTTGCTCGCCTCTATTCCCCAGAGCATCCGTTTTATTATCAAAAGCCGCTCACAAAAATACGGCCAGACCATTTCATTTTTAGTACTCGCTTTATTAAGTTATCTGGCGATTAACCAATATCTGGCCTTTGAAACTGTCTGGTTCATTACCGCATTGTTTGCCCTTTCGGGACTCGTTGTTTTATATCTGTTAATGCAACGGCTGAACGTATTCCATTTAAATAACATTAAGGAATTTTGCACCTGTCCCTATAATGTCTACGAAGCGATCACTTCTTGCTATGCATTGTCGAATCGCGATGCGGCACGATTTTATCCGCAGCTCACGCCGATGTTGCAACGCAATGATATTCCGCCGACCCTGAAAAAAGCGATAATCCACGCTATCGGTGAAATGAAAAATGAACAATCCGTCAACTATTTAATGGATCTTTTCCCGCAATTCCCGCGTGAAGATATTCAGCTCCAGATCCTCATCGCGCTTAACCATTTTCAGCGCCTGGACGTCGATAATTTTTTCCAGAATGTGCTGCGGGATACCATGTATGTCGATACCAAACGCGGCGAATTAAAAGTTTCTTTTAGCGAGGTCATTTCTCGGCGAATGCCAGAGCCGACCATCAGCCTCGCGACAAAAGTCATCGAAAGCACGCCCAACGATTTTCGCGTCGTAGGAAATGCCATAGACGTATTGGGCGAGATTGCCTTTCGGTTGCGGTCGAGAAAAATTCTCGATTATCTCTCGCAGTTTTTGGCGCCCCATTACCCGAGACGCATTCGAGTCAATGCCATCAAACATCTCTATCATCTGAAAAAATATCGCCCGACAATCGACAAAATTATCGCGAGCGTCCATCACTCAGATATTCTCGAAGATCAGACCGGTGCCGCTTATCTCTATGGTGTTCTCGGCGTCAGCGATTACCTTCCCTTTATTCATGCGCTCAACGAAAAAACCCAACGCCGCCACTCTACGGTGTTGTTGAGTTTATTAAGACTTGATCAGGAAGGTGTCGAGCGAGACATAATCGATCTACTCGACGAAGCGAGCACCGAAGAAGCGTTGGTATACATCAATCAGATCTATCGAATTCGCGAGGATAAAAAACGCTATAAAATTTATTTCGCGCTTATTCAATATTATCCGGACCATGTTAGTAAAGTGTTACAACTGATGCGTTCCAGTGAGAAAAATTTTGATAATGACCGCCAGATAATGGTTCGCGAAGCGGAAAGACACGGTATTAAAATTGCCGATGACCTGATTTACCAGGCCACTATAAATCAGATATTAGCCAATCGTTAGTTTAAGCATCTCAACGCTCAATGGGTATTTGACCATTATTGTTATGACGATCTTTATGATGATGTTAGTCGTTTTAATTCTTTTGCTTCCTATCAATAAAATAAAACGTTAACGTTACCATCTACGCGCAGAACTTATTGGCATCAGATAATTCCCAGTGCAATTCCAATGACTCGGGTAACAACGACCCGGCGCTAAAAAGGTTACTTTTTTTTCGACTAACCAAGAAACTTTGGCATTAAATTGTTGAAGAATCGAATAATTGCTTTAATAAAAAATTCACCACTTTTTTAACGGATTGACCATTCAGAAAAGGAGCAAACTGAATAAAGTGGGCGCCTGCCGCCTCCGCCGCGACACCATCTTTATCCAACGCGTCACCAATATGTAAAAGTTGTTTCGGTTGAATGGCATAATCACGCAAGACTTGTTGTAACATTTGCGGGTGGGGTTTGGCTCGAAATCCATCGAGCGGGGAGTAGTTACGATCAAAAAATGATCCAATCGACAGCCGATTCGGATCACAATTGCCATTGGTAATGGAAACCAGAATAAACTTGCTGGAGAGCGTCTCCAACATCGTTTTGATATCGGGTTCGATGGTCGCTAAACTTCGGGCGTGTAAAAAGCGTTGCAGCGCAAGGTCGACTATCGTCTCTCGATTTGCCAATGGTTGACAAAATTCTGTGAGTGCTTTGCGCCGAAAAACATTCATATTTTCCAGTTGGATATCATCACTAGCCAATAATTTTTTACGAATCGCTCGAAACTCATCGGGGTCAAATGAGCAGGATTGTTTTTGAAATTCGGTTTCAAGATAATTAATACAGATCTGTTCGGCATGGGCAAGTACCGGTTGATTATCGTACAGCGCGTCATCGAGATCGCAACTGATCACTTTGATTTGTTTACCGAGCGAAGTCACTTTACTTTTTGGCCCTCGGGTGTGCCTTATCGTAAACCGCCGCGAGTTGCTGAAAGTCGAGGTGGGTGTAAACCTGAGTAGTTGAAATATTGGCGTGACCTAATAACTCTTGTACGGCGCGCAGATCACTCGATGATTCTAATAAATGGGTCGCGCAGGAATGGCGAAATTTATGTGGGTGAAGACGTCCATTCAGGCCAACCATTTTACCCCAGAATTCCATGCGCTTTTGAATGCTGCGAGGGCTTAAACGCGTTTTGCGTTGACTCACAAATAAGGCATCACTATCTGTAGCCGCTAACCAGACGCCGCGAATGATAAGCCACTCCTTGATAGCAGCTAACGCTTTTTGACCTATTGGTACAATACGGGTTTTATCGCCTTTACCGGTAATACGAGCGGTCGCATCTTTAAGGTCCAGGTCGTTTATGTTCAAGCGTACTAGTTCTGCCAGACGCAACGCGCTGGAATAAAATAATTCTGCGATCGCCTTGTCACGGATCCCGATGTCTTCGCCGTCGTCGATGCCATTTAGCAATGCCGCTAACTGGTCGACTTCAACGGTTTTCGGTAAAGTTTTGGCCATCTTAGGTGCTTTGACGCCTTTGGCCGGATTAAAGTCGAGCAGATGTTTTTTAACCAGAAAATTAAAAAAGCTACGGCAAGCCGACAGCAATAATGCGATCGATTTGGGCGACAGTCCTTTACGATGATGCAAAGCCGACAACTGACGGATATGTATAGTTTTGAGCTGACGCCACTCGCGTAATTGATGTTGCTCTGTAAACTCAAGCAGTTTAATTAATTGCCGCTGGTAATTTTTTTGGGTCAGCTGGGAATAATTCTTCTGCTGACGCAACTGAAGTAAAAACTCGCTGACCGGCTGCGTTAACTGGTGGGCAAATTTGTCCAGGACTAGGTTCGGAACTTCAGTTTGGCTCATAACGCTTGGTCATATGGGTGACCAACTTGGCGATCAACTCGATAAAGAGGGTACCCATATCGGGGTTAAAGCGATTCACATCTTCACTGGCTAATGCCAGTAACCCATGTTGACACTGTTCACCCAGAGGGATCAGAGCGAAAGACTCGAGGTTCTGACTGAGCTCACCAAACAAGGCAACTTTGGCCGTCGATTCTAACCGACCACACAATGGCTGGTTGTCGGGAAACTGGCAATTTAATAAGGACTTTATTTCACCGGCGTTGGCAACAATTTTAGCCGGTTCGGCTGCCGGGTAATCGCCAGCTAACACCAGTGCCACACCGTCAAGATTAAAATCTTTTTTCAGTAGGTTAACAATTTTTCCACACAGCGTGGTTAGATCTTCCGTTTGCAATAATTCCAGCATAAAATGGTTGCACTGGATAAGCAGGTTTTCATTATTGTGGGCCGCCTGCAACATTTCGATTAACTGCCCTTGCAAAGTATTATTTCTTTCCCGAAGTACTTTAATCTGACGTTCAACCAAAGACGTCGTCTGCTCACAACCGTGATTGAGTTCAATATGCGTCAATAACTGCGGGTTTTTGACTAAAAAGTCAGGATTATTCGCCAGATAATTTTTTACCTGGGCCTCTTCCATCAGACGGTTTAAATGACTGACGTTGCCCTCTTCGAGAGCTTGTGGGTTTGGAAACTTCATAATTCTATATATCCCTGATAAACAAGTTCGGCGGGTCCCATCATTTTGAGTGACTCACCTTCGCCCGGCCAGTCAATATGCAAATGACCGCCCGGTAAAAATACTCTCATTTTCTGTTTCATCTGGTGTTGCAAACGCGCCACCACGGCTGCGGCACAGGCACCCGTGCCACATGCCTGAGTTTCACCGACGCCACGTTCGTACACCCGCAAGCGGACTTCATCGTGGGTCTGCTTTTGCATAAAGCCAATATTTGCCCCTTGTGGAAACAAATTGTGTTGCGTTAACGCACTACCAATGCGCTCGACATCGGTTGCATCGAGATCATCGACCGTGATCACACAATGGGGGTTCCCCATGGAAACCGCACCAAACTGATAACTGACGCCATCAAGATTAACACTATAGTGTAATTCTTGTTGGGCGTATCGCAGTGGAATGTCGTCAGGCGACAGTTTCGGCACCCCCATATCGACGCTGACCAGCCCGTTACGCATAATCTGCAGGTTCATTAATCCTTTCATGGTGCTGACGCGAATTTTATGCTTCCAGGTTAAGCCCATCGACCGCACAAAACGCGCCAGACAACGCGCGCCGTTACCACACTGTTCCACTTCTTTACCGTCAGAATTAAAAATGCGGTAGTGGAAATCGACATCAGGCTGTTGTGGCGGTTCGATCAATAAGAGTTGATCAAAACCAATCCCGCGGTGACGATCGGCCAGTTTGCGCACCTGGCCTTCGGTGAAGTAAACCTGTTGGGACACGCCATCGACGACCATAAAATCGTTACCCAGGCCATGCATCTTGGCAAAACTCAACATCACTGATCGGCTTCCTTTGATTCGGTCGGGTTATCGTTGGTTTGGGAAGGCTGCGTTTGGACCGGTTTGGGCGGTTCTTTTCGAACCAGCGGTTTTTTCTGACCGCAGGCCACCACCAACAGGACTAACAGGCCAGCAAAGCAAAGCTTTTTTGCCATGAAATAACTCGTGCGCTTTTTGGATGAGTCACAATTCTCAGCAATTTTGTTGTTAAAATCAACGAGTAATCCGCTATTTCAAGTCAGAAGTCTATCCATGACGCGTGATAGTGGTCAATTGGTCGATAATTTATTCAACGTTTCGGCTAATTTTTGTTCGACCTGACGTTTGTAATTAAGATAGTCCATCACTCGCGGTCGTTGCATGACACCAGACAGATCGAGGTTGGTAATAAAAATGGGGTAACGAGATTCTCGTTTGCGTTGCGAGAGGACAAATTTAACGAGTTGCTGGTAAACCAGTTCGCCGAAATCCTGATAACGATAAGATTGCTGTTCAACGTAAAGGTCAAACCGAATCAGTCCTTCGGAATTTCGAGTAGCAATTGCCTGGGTGGTAAAATAATGATGTTTTATATTGGCGTCGCTCGCTTTTAGCCGCTTCAGGCGCGGGTTTTCGGCCGGGTCGCGGATATCCGCTGTCCAGTAGTCGATTTGCGCAAGGGGGTTGCCATTAAAACCCAGTCGGTGGCTCATCGAATCAAAAAATTGTTGATAGTGATTGACCAGATGGTTTAATTCGGTGCCGAGATGTTCTTGGTAGAACACATTGCCGCTGGGATCGCTGACAATAATGCTAAACCTTTGCTCAGCGGTTTGTAGCAGATAACATTGGTAATGATCGTCACACGGCTTGTTAAGAATGCGAATAACCATCGGCGGTAGATCAAGATTTTCATCAGTATGATACTGAACTTTTTCTCGCAGATGACCGGACAGACTGTTGAGAAGATGCCTGGCTTTTGGGTACACCTTGTAATCTATCTGTTTTTCAAAAAAGTCGACGCGGAGAAATTGATGGTCAATTGACATGATAAATCGGCAAGTTTTATGACGACGGCGACTATCAATTTGTAACTTGTTCCACTGGTGCATCAGCTGCAATAGCCGTGCCCGGTGCGACGGCATACCAGGGAGCTGACCACCAAAAAACTCGATACATTCTTCTTGATTCGCAATGACATCACGGTAATCGTTAAAAAATTCAACCCAGGCAAAATCACCGCGATAGCTCTGGCTGCCAAACTCTCCCCAACTGTTCATCCAGAAAATATCAAATTGGGAAAACAGGTTTACCCGGCTTTCTCCCCAGCAAAAACCGTCTTCCAGATTGGCGACGCTAAAAATCCCTAACTCTTTTTCCGTTTTTAAAGGGTCGTGCTGGGTATTCAAATAGATCCCGAGTTTTAGCATGCGCGGGTTCCGTTTAAACACGCTTTCTCCCAGTTCAGGCCTTCCCTGACTGGTAACTTTCATCAAGTCTTTGACCAGCTCACTGGCGAGTTTTCGATTATAAAATTCACTGTCGGTGTAGAGTTGAAAATTACTTTGGCGATTCACTACCTGGTTGCAGACACACCAGGCTAACACGGCAAAAAAAGTATTATCCGAATAAACTGGCTGCAAACGCGCCAATTGCTCCTCGCTCTGAGTGCCAAGATAGATATGCCATTGGTTATCAAACTGTTTAACCGTTATCGCAGCTTCACTGACGTCCCTGGCGATACCGGTATTGATATTATCGATTTTGCCAGCGCGTTTTTCAAAAGTCGCATAGAGCATCCGCCCTAAAGAGATGAGTTCGTTTTGACTCACTTGATCCAGGACCCCCTGAACGCGGGCAAAGTTAGTAATAAAGTGATAAGAATGATTGAGCTCGCGAACCAGGTCGACCCGCTCACTCAAAACCGAATCTATCCGCCAATTCAACCGGCTATTGAGATAGTCGAGTCGTTTCTGGGGCCACTCCCACTGCACGACCAGTTTCTTTATCTGTTGATAGCGCCAATTGCCCGGCTTATCGTTGTTAAGGTCGACCTTCGCGCCGGTTTTTAAATAGAAAGCGCGTCGTAAAAATTCCAGCCGTTGGGGTTGGTTGACTAAAAAATCTTCTGCATAATTTAAAACCATCAAATAGGGATCGAGGGCTTCCAGGTCGACTTCGCCCTGATAAATTTTTTCTTTGTAATGATCTGACAATAACCCTGTTTGCGGGAAATAACGTGCGTAGATTTCTAACATTAAAAGTTTAAGGGCCGATTTATATGGCGAATCTATCGCTTTATAAAGTTGCCATAACGCAGCACTAAAATATTCTGCGGCCGGGATCGCTTCGATATTCCCCAGATCGATCCAGTCATGCGCCTGCAGGTGTTTGTTACGCAACAAACGGGTGGCATAGGGCAGGTAATTTTCTTCTGGCGGAACTAACCACCAGAGCGGCATTCGCCCACATAACCAGATTGCAGTGCGGTAAAACTCATCAAGCAATAAAAAATTTTGCGTATCACCACAACTATCTTTGGTGAGATTTTTTTTACTCTGGCGTTTAAATTGATCTTCAAACACCAGGTAGCAATTCAATTCGACCCCTTTAGTCGCCATCCAGCGGCTGATCAACTCGGTCTTTTGCAGTAATTTTACCCGTTCGATTTCGCCGATTTGCTCTGAGATACATATCCAAAGGTCAAGGTCGCTGCGAAAAGATTGTGCTAAAGTGCCGGTTGAACCCATCAAATACAGCCCGGCAATCTCATATTTGAGGTAGGCCCGTCGCTCATACTCAAAACTGCGGCTAACGGTTTTGGCGATTTTTTTCTCGAGCGCAGTTGGCGAATAATTGGGTAGCCCACACGGCGTCATCTTGTCGACATAGCCCGGCAACATTGGATGATTGACATGAAACAACAGCGGTAAAAGTTTAATACTATCGGATTGGCTTAAATTAAAGGCCTCGAGCATTCTCAGCAAACGTTGTTCGCTTAATTGCATAAACCGCTTTTGTATTTTATTCAGTTGTTTGGGTTCAATTGGATTTTGGGTCACATTTTTGCGCTTTTAGGCCGACTACTACTATAATATTGTAGAAGCATTTTTAACTGATCTAACAACTATTAATTAAAACATCTCGAGTTTTTTATGTCCTTCGACCAAAGTGAGCTTTTGCTCAAATCTCCGCTTAGCATTGTCATCTGCGATGCGCAGCAACGAATTACCTGGTGTAATGAGCGCTTTTTGGCGGATACTCATTTAGAGAAAGCGCAGGTGGTCGATCAGCTGTATCCCGCGTTACCGCTGGAAGCTATCGATAAACATACGCAGATAGTGCAATTATTCGGCGATAATACCGGCGAAGAAATAAAGTTCCATTACTGGCAGGAACAACTGGATGATCCGGCGGGCCACAAAATTCATTACTTTGCCCGTGAACGTCATGGACAAGATAAAGTCAGCTTGGCGGCCGCGAAACTGGCGAGCGCCAAATTATCCAACCGCACCACTTGGGTCGAGTTTCTCGAATATGAAGTGAGCCGCAGTCGCCGTTACGACAACCCACTATCGCTGATTAAACTGCATCTGTTGGTCTTGGCGAAACCCGACAACGTGGTAGAAGAAACCCTGCATCAAACAATTAAAGATACGTTGACGGACGAGTTACGCTGGGCCGATATGATTGGCCATACCGACCATGGCAGCTATCTGGTCGTTTTGCCCGAAACCCCCGAAAGCGCCTTATCATCGCTCAAACAAAAACTCTCTCAGGCCTTTGATCGACAACTGAAATTTGTCAGCGACGCGCTAGATTACAAAATTGTCTATGGCGAAGCCAGCTGGCGAAAACACGACGATAGCCAACACCTGCTTAAAAGAGCGCGCGCCCAGTTAGTAGAAAACCTTGAAGCGCTGATCGACGCCTAAGTAAACGCTTATTCCTTCACTACAGCCAGAGATTGTCGTCCAATATGAGCGGACACAAAAAAGCCGGGATATCCCGGCTTTTTAACCACTTTTTCAGATAACTTAATTGAGTGACTCAAGCATATGGGTAACGGCTGCTTTAATTTCGTCGTCTGAGCAGTCCATGCAAGTCCCCTTTGGCGGCATGCCATTAATGCCGTTAATCGCATTGCTCATAAGCGAATCTTCGCCACGCGCCACGCGCTCGCTCCAAGCACCAGCATCACCCAGTTTTGGCGCGCCAGCAATACCTGCACCATGACACGCTGCACACTTGGTATTGTAAACCGTTGCGCCATCACGCGGGCCGCTCGCTTCAACGACTGGCGGTTTAGCAACCGGCACATCATCCCCTTCGCGATAGACTTTACCGCTCGGCGCTGTTCTTTCTTTCACCGAATGCTCACTTTTATGATTTGCCGAGGCAGCCCCAACGAAAGTCACCAAAAACGCAACTAACAAAACTCGCAATTTAGACACTATCTTTACTCCCGAGATGGAAATGTTGACCCCGCGCCTTGAGGCGGCCGGTGATCAGTAAAAATCAGGGGAGGATTATAGCCGACCGTCGAAGGCTCTTCTAGTCTATTTTCGGCTCATCTGGCGGATTGCTTGTGACCGCAAAAGGGATTCAACGATTCGCCAGGCAACCTTCAGTCGAATTTTAGCCTACGGCTATCGGCCAATCACGACTTTATTATTCATAGATGAGATAATGATTGGCGGCAAACACGCTTTTCTATCGGTGATAGCCTGACGTGCCGGCTATAAACCTCATAGTCAAATTAAGCAAAATACTATAAATTCAGGTATTTACTGCATATTCTTGATTATTTACTACAATTAAAATGGTATATTTAGGGAAATTTGGCCAGATAGCGGCAATTGCAAGCGCATTTCGCCTCTCCGATAATGGAATCTAACTGGCTTAAAATCGATTTACAAATTGTAATTTGTTGATTTAATTAGAAAAAATAAAAGTGAATTTATTTTCAAAAAAATCTATCGACGAATATTTAGTCGCATCGCTGGACGCGCGCAACTGCCGTTTGCAATTTTTTAAACGCGCGGAATCAGGCATGATCCAAATGGCTGCTGGCGAATTTAACTACCAGGACCACGACAAGCTGGCAGAACTTTTTCTCGCCTGGTGTAAAAATAGCGGCGTGCGCGGCGCTGAGTGCCGGTGGGTGTTGGGGCGTGATTTATACCAGACTTATCAAACGGGTACGCCGAATGTCCTGGCTAAAGAAATGGACGAAGCGATAAAATGGCAAATTAAAGATTTACTCGAATTACCCGTCGATCAAGCATTGGTCACTCATTACCAGCCGGTTGACTCAAGTAATCAAACAGACCAGCTGGTCGCTGTGGCAACGCAAAAAGCCTTGATCGAAACGCTGATTGATATCTCCCATCAGGCTGGCGTCAACCTTGATTCCATCGACATTGAAGAACTGGTCGTCGGTCATGCGTTAGCGGATTATTTTTCCGACGAGAAAATTATCGGTTTTATCGGCGAAGATTCTGCCGGCCTGGTCTTTAATTTTTATCGAAGCGGCGGGCTGTCATTTACCCGACATAAAAAAGGCCGCTTTATGCCAAACAGCCAACAACAGGAATTTAGCCTGGAGCAGGACAAGGAAGCTGAGCAGGAATCTTTCTTGCTAGAAACTCAGCGTACCTTGGATTATGTCGTCAGTCAGATTTTCCGGCGTCCAATCGATACCCTGCTACTGCAGAAAAACTCAGCAGCCGATGACCAGCTCGCCGAATTGATTCACCAGATTACCGAACTAAAGGTCAACTTGGTGACCCCATCAATCGTCGCTAAAGACGCCGAGACATTAGCGCCTAATCTGGCAGAAGTTGGCGCAGTTACTAAGGTGGGGGCGTAAATAATGCAATCGGTTAATTTTTATTTTGAAGAATATCGCCCCAAGCCGCTGACTTTCGATAGTCGATTTGCCTCCCTGGCGTTGGCTGTCTCGGTGGTGATGTTGATCATTTTAGGCACGATCAAATCGACACACCTGTCCCAACAAGAAGCGATTCTGGCCAATAAAAAAGCTGAAAAATCTCGAGTCGAAGCCGAATTGATCGCTTTGAAAAAGCAAATGGCCCAAAACAACCAACTCGAATCGCTCGATGTGCAAATTTTGACACAACAAAAATCCTTAACCAGTTACCGTAAAATTCTTGCCAATATGCAACAACCCGACCCGGCGAGTAAAACGCTTTATAGCCATATTCTGGCGCAACTGGGTGAACAAAAAACCGCAAAAATCTGGTTAACCCAAATCAATATTAAAGCGCAAAACTTGACCTTGCAGGGAAGCGCACTGGAAACCGACGCAATTCCCCACTATGTCGCTTTGCTGAAAGATTCAAGCGCGCTAAAGCGACAGTTTGATGAACTAAAAGTGGAACGCGACGAGGACAATTCGCGCATCGTTAATTTTTCACTGACCAACGGCAAACTCACAGGTACAAGTGACTATGGACAGTAAATTTATGCAGTACGTCGAAAAGTTCGATAATCTACCCGTGCGTACTCGCCTGGTAGTCACTTTCGCCATGATAGCGGTTACCTTTTTGTTATTTGAGCTTTTCTGGTACAGCGGAACAGACCAGGCGAACAAACGAATTAAAAACCAGATTAAAACCGTCGATCAAGAAATCTTAAGTTTTACCGAAAGCCAACAACAATTCAACGCCGGTATTTTTGATCAACGTAATAATCCCAAGCGCGCCCAACTTATTGCTATACAGCAACAAGTAGCACAAGTTCAGCAAGAACTGGAGCGCAAAACCTTAACGCTTGTCAAGCCAGAGGCCATGGCCGATTTGCTCAAAGAAATCATCGACAATTCGCAAAAACTCAAACTGATTTCTCTGGTTAAACAAGCGCCGCAAGCCTTATTTGAAGAACAGGCCAATCATACTGTACAAATGTACCGCCACCCGGTTGAAATGGTTTTTCAAGGTAGCTATCAAGAAACCAGACAGTTTGTTGAAGAACTAGAAAATATGAAACGCAAAGTAAATTTCGAAAGCTTTGAGTTTTCCGTGGATCAATATCCAAAATCGACCATCACGCTGGTGGTTTCAACTTTTAGTATGAGTAGGAAGTGGATTGGTGGGTAAGATTATTTTCGTAGTGACATTACTGGCATTGAGCGCTTCGGCCATCGCGTTTAGCGATCCGACTCGACCACCGGGTTATGCTCAATCCGCGCCAAAAACAAGCAAAACTATCAGTAAAAGCAAACAACCTTTGACGGCAATTTTTACCAAAGGAAAAAAACGGTTCGCGATTATTGAAGATACTATTTATCGCACAGGTGATACTTACCGTGATGCGAAAATTATTCGAATATCTAGCGACAAAGTCCTTTTACGCAGCGCCGAAGGGACACGTCAATTGACCCTTATTCCAAATATAAAAAAGTAATCAACTATGCTTAATTCGACATTAAAATTGAGTTCTCTTGCTATTATCACCAGTGTGTTGATGAGTTGCCAGACGTTCCAGTACGAGCAACAAAAACAACCTCGCGCGGCAAGCCAGGCAATCGAAGAAGTGCAGCGGCAACAAAAACAAAATGCCCCCGCCATTTCTAATCAAGAAATGCTAAATACACTGCTACCGCCTGCTACCGATCCCGCCCTTGAGGTCATCGAAGATCGCTTTGACGTATCCGTTAAAAACATCGATGCGCGTAGCTTTTTACTGGGTCTGGTTGATTCAACCGACTACAACATGGTGGTCAGCCCCGAAGTTAATGTCAAAATATCGCTACAATTAAAAAACGTCACCGTGTCGGAAGTTCTTAACGCCATCGAGCGAATTTATCCGCTTATGGTCGAGCGAAACGGAAATTTATATTTTGTTTCTTCAGCAGAGACCATGACCGTGGTTTATCCGGTCGACTATTTAAACCTGGTTCGCAGCGGTAAATCTCATACCAGCATCGCGGGACAAGCGCTTACCTCTGGCGACGACCAACAAGGTGGTGGGTCGAAATCTAAAAGTGGCAATCGTTCCGGCGGCGGTGGCAGCAATGTCTCGCTACAAAATTCCAGTGAAATTAATACCGAAAGTCAAACGGATTTTTGGACAGAATTACAAAAAAGTTTAACCTTGATTATCAAGGGTGAAGAAAAAGCCAACGTGGTAGTGAGCCCTCACGCCGGTATCGTGGTAGTTCGTGCCCTACCGCGCACCCAGCGTTTGATCAAAGAATATCTGGGCGTCACTCAGGACAGCCTCGATCGTCAGGTAATTCTGGAAGCAAAAATTATCGAAGTCACCTTAGCTGACGGATTCCAATCGGGCATCGACTGGAGCAAAGTAAATACCACGGGTGGCGATACCTATACTTTCGGTCAAGCCGGGCAGGTGCTTGCCACCGAAGCGAGTGATAGCCCGCTAAACGGTGTTTTCTCGCTGCTTTACCAGGGCACTTCTTTTGACGCCGCTATCGATCTGTTAAAAAGTCAGGGCGATGTTCAGGTACTATCGTCGCCACGGGTTTCCACGGTAAACAATCAAAAGGCGGTCATCAAAGTCGGCAGTGACGAATTCTTTGTCACGGATGTTTCGACGACAACCGTTACCGGTACCAGCACGGCAACGACACCAGATGTCACCTTAACCCCGTTTTTCTCAGGTATCTCGCTAGATGTGACCCCTCAGATTAATCGCCGCGGCGAAATCGTTTTACACATTCATCCGGTGGTCAGTGAAATAGAAGATCAAAAGAAAACTCTCACATTGGGTCAGGACGAGTTTACCTTACCGCTCGCATTGTCGACGGTGAGAGAGTCTGACAGCATCGTGCGCACACAAGATCAACAGGTTGTAGTGATTGGTGGATTAATGCAAAACCGTGTCCAGACTCGCGTTAATTCGACCCCGCTGTTAGGCGACATTCCATTGCTGGGTGGTCTCTTCAGTCAGGTCAGAGAAGCGACCGTAAAAAGCGAGCTGGTGATTTTATTAAAAGCCAACCTGGTGGATAGAAACTTGAACCGACAAGAACTCCAGCAAATTAAAACGCGCATTAATCAAATGTAGCTGGCGACTGGAAATAAACGCTAAGGAATATGTACCTTTATCGCTTCGCCATGAAAAAACTTCCGTTCAGCTTAACGCCGGACACGGAATTTTTCTGTCGACTGCCCACCCATATGGAAGCGCTCAATGTTTTAACTTTTGCGCTCAATAGCGGCGAAGCATTGGTGAAAGTTGTCGGTGAAGTTGGCACGGGCAAAACCATGTTGTGCCGACTCTTGCTAAACAAGCTCGAATCAAAACGCAAGTTAGCCTATATTCCTTACCCGAAATTAACGGCGCGCGAACTTAAATTTTCTCTCGCAAAAGAATTAGGGCTACGCATTACCGACAATTGCCGCGAGGACCAACTGACTCAAAGAATCCAGACACGCCTGTTAAATCTGAATAAAAAATCTGGCCCGGTGGTGTTATTGATCGACGAAGCACAACAGCTCGATCAGGATGGACTGGAAACCCTGCGTTTATTTACCAATTTAGAGACCGAGCAACAAAAATTGTTGCAAATAGTCCTGTTCGGCCAACCTGAGCTCGACCAGACCTTAGCCCAGCCGGCATTGCGTCAGATCCGTCAACGTATTGTTTTTAGTTATCGACTAAAACCGCTGACTCGGCGTCAGATTCGCCAATATGTGAAAGGTCGATTGGCAATCGCCAGTAAACAAGATACTCCCTATGGTCTTTTCGCCAACTGGCTTGTCCACCATTATTCTGCAGGCATCCCGCGATTAGTAAACATTCTTTGTCACAAGGCGCTGTTACTTGCCTTTGGCCAAAACAAACAGCGGATTTCCGCTTTCAATATCATTCGCGCAGCGAAAGATACCGAATCAATTAATACCTGGGTGCAAGACCATTCACGCAAGCTCCTTTTAGTAACAGCGTTGTTAGCCAGCGGTTCCGCGATGGCCCTTTGGAGCCTGGTATGAGCGTCGTCAATCAGATGCTTCGCGATTTGGAAAACCAGCCTCAGACCAATCGGCCGCTGGAAATGCAGGCGGTTGCCAACAAAGGCACTAATCGTCTGGGGTATTGGATAGGCAGTTTCACCGTCTTGATCGTTATCGCGCTCATTTATCATTTTAATTTTACCGGCAAAGGGACAGTATCCGGCGAAGCTGCTCCAACAGCAAAGAAAACGCCACATCAAGCTGTGCTGCCACAAAAAGTCACCGCGCACAACGATCAGCCAACTATCGACGACCCAAAGGTGAAAAAAACTGTTGCGGAAAATTCAGCGGCGACCGACACCCCACCTGTAGAAAATTTAACGAGCGCAGCTACCGCGATTAAAACGGCTCAGGTGCTAGCGACTGAAAGCGACGGTCCGGAATTAAAAACCACGCCGCAAAAAACGCACCCAGAAATGACACAACCGGCGGTTATAAACCCGTCTATAACACCTGTGAATAACAAGACTGAACCCGTAGTTGCTCAGCAACCGCAGCCGAAAGATCAGCCCAGTAAATCAATTATTCAAGAGTCCCAGCAGACCCGCTTGAAAAAACAACTCCAGCAAATTCAGCAAAATAGCGCTTTGCAAACTTATGGAGACAGTAAAGATCAATTATTGGCTCTGCTACAAAAACATCCTGAATTTCATCCGGCGAGATTGTTGTTATTTAAATTAGCAGCGGCCCACGCAGATCCTGAGTTAAGTCGTTGGTTTATGGCGGCATTGCAAAACTTTCCGAAAGTTTCGGCCTATCGACTCGGCGCGGCGCGTTATTTCTTTGAACGGTCACAATGGCTTGAAGCAGAAAACACGCTGCTGGAAATTCAACCGGACTGGGCAAATTACGACGCACTACTGCAAATGCGCGGACTGACACGACAAAAAATGAGCAAACACCGAGCGGCAATTATCGACTATTCGGCTATTATTGCTCGTTCGCCCAATCGCGGCGACATTTATCTTGCGATGGGTATTTCGTTCGACGCGTTAGGTGATCAGGTGCAAGCGAAACGCAGTTTTCAAAATGCGTTAAGCGATCGCCGTTTAAGCAAGCGTCAACAACAATTTGCGTTAGATAAAATTAATCAATACCAAGGTTAAAAGATGTTATTAAAAAAGGTTCGCCTCGGTGACTTACTCGTCGAAAAACAGGTAATCTCCGAAAAACAACTGAATGATGCATTGTTAGAGCAAAAAACCAACCGGCAGCGACTGGGGAAATTGCTCGTTAGCCTGGGCTATGTGGACGAAAAGCAGCTACTCATTTTACTTGCCGAGCAGTTGCAAATTGAATTTATCGATTTGGTCAGGTTTAAGATCAATACCGACTCGGTACAAAAACTGTCGGAAATGAATGCGCGCCGCTTTCGCGCGTTAGTCATTGATGAAAAGGAAAACCACTTTCTGGTGGTTATGGCCGACCCAACTGACCTGGATAAATTTGACCAGCTACAGGAAAAGCTCGATAAACCCGTCAAACTTTGTGTCGCCATAGAATCCGAAATTCTGGCGAATATTGATAACCTCTATCAAGCGACTAATGAAATTTCTTCGCTGGCAGAAGAGCTCGAAGATGAGCTGAGCGACGACAGTTTTGATCTCCCGGGCCTGAATGAAAACGTTTCAAATGAAGAAGCGCCGGTCGCCAAATTGCTACAAACAATTTTTGATCAGGCGATTCAAATGAAAGCTTCAGATATTCATATTGAACCTGACTCTTCGGTTCTCCGTGTCAGAATGCGGGTCGACGGTCAATTGCAGGAACAGGTCATTAAAGAAACGCGCATTGTACCTGCGCTGGTACTTCGGCTGAAGCTGATGTGCGGTCTGGATATTTCAGAAAAGCGGATCCCGCAAGACGGCCGCTTCCGCATCCGCGCGCGCGGCCATGATGTTGATATTCGTCTCTCCACCATGCCGATCCAAAACGGCGAGTCGGTGGTGATGCGTCTGCTCGATCAAAGCAGCGGACTATTAAAGCTTGAGCAAACCGGCATCGAGCCTAAGGTGTTAAGAGAGATCCGCAAATTGCTCGACTACCCGCACGGATTAATTCTGGTCACCGGCCCGACCGGCAGTGGTAAAACCACCACCCTCTATTCGGCTTTGTCGGAGTTGAATTCGCCCGAGAAAAAAATCATTACCATTGAAGATCCGGTGGAATATAAGTTATCCCGAATCAATCAGGTGCAGGTAAACAATAAAATCGGTTTGTCTTTTGCCAAAGTTCTACGGACCGTGTTGCGACAAGATCCCGATGTGATTCTGGTCGGTGAGATGCGCGACCAGGAAACCGCCGAGATAGGTTTACGCGCGGCGGTAACCGGTCACCTGGTGCTTTCCACCTTACATACCAATGACACTTTGTCTGCCGCGATTCGACTGGCGGATATGGGCGCTGAACCCTTCTTATTAGCTTCGGGGCTACGCGGTGTTATCGCGCAACGACTGGTGAGACGCATTTGCTCATTTTGTAGCGTCGACTATCAAGCCAATAAGACCGAGTCTAACTGGCTCCAAAGTGAAAGCGATAAAGTGACCGAAGCAACTGTCTGGAAACACGGTAAAGGTTGCACTCAGTGCCACAATACCGGATATCGAGGCCGAGCAGCGATATTTGAGATCCTGCTCCCGAATCAAGGAATGTTAGAGGCGATCCGCAAACAGGATTTTAGCAGTTTTAGCCGACTGGCTAGAGCATCTGAATTTTTTACGCCCTTGAGTGAATCAGCAATTAATCTGGCGTTGGAAGGCATCACGACGGTAGAGGAAGTGCTACGCGTCTGTGAGTCGATAGAGGAAGTATAAGACTTGGCTAATTTCGAATACGTTGCCAAAAATGCCAGCGGCGAAGCTATCCAGGGCACCATGGATGCGGTTAGCCGTGAAGTAGTCGCCGACCGGTTATTATCACGCGGTACGACGCCCGTTTCGATTAAAGAAGCGGTCACTAAAAGCAGCTGGATGGACGCCGATGTTGGCAAACTATTCCAGCCATCGCGCGTTAAACTGCAAGATCTGGTGATGTTTAGTCGCCAGATGCATAGTTTGACGAAAGCCGGGATCCCATTAACCCGAGCCATTGCCGGGTTACTCGAAACCACCAATTCTCCCGTTTTACGGCAAGCTCTAGAGGCAATTAATACCGACCTGAACGCTGGTAATAATCTCGCCACTGCATTCGCCCGGCACAACCATATTTTTTCTTCGATCTACATCAGCTTGATCCATGTCGGTGAAAATTCTGGGCGACTAGAAGAAGCCTTCAAACAAATTGCCGAATATTTGGAGTTGGAACAAAAGACCAAACAACGGATAAAAAGTGCCACCCGCTATCCCATGTTTGTCTCATTGGCAATTTTGGCAGCAATCTTTATCATTAATATTTTTGTGATGCCACAATTTACCAAGTTGTTTGAGTCCTTTGGCGTCGCAGAATTACCACTGCCAACGCGAATCTTAATGGCCACCAGTAATTTCTTTACCGATTATTGGTGGTTGGTTCTACTCGTGACTATCGGCTCAATCGGGGCATTTATTTATTATATTGGCACGCCCAAAGGCAAATTTTGGTGGGATCGGGTCAAACTCAAATTCCCCATAATCGGCGACATTATTTACCGCGCATTATTGGCGCGCTTTTCTCGTACATTCGGCATGATGATCCGCTCCGGCGTTCCATTAATGAATGCCCTCAATATTGTTGCTCAGGTGGTCGATAATGACTGGGTCGCCAAACATGTAAGAGACATGCGTGGCGGGGTAGAAAATGGTGAGTCGATTCGAGTGGTGGCCACCCGCACCGAGCTATTTTCGCCGCTTGTCCTACAAATGATATCGGTCGGCGAAGAAACAGGTCAACTGGATGAAATGTTGGAGCAGGTTGCGCTATTCTATGAAGAACAGGTCGATTACGACCTGAAAAAACTGTCCGATTATATCGAGCCAATTTTAATTGTATTTATTGGCGGTATTGTACTGGTGTTAATGCTGGCAGTGTATCTGCCCATGTGGGAGCTGACTTCGGTAGCAAGACGTGGCTAATCAGCTCATTACATCCAGCTTTAAAAATCGGCTGTTTTACCTGGCTATACTGGCGCTTTTTGGCGCTATTGTGGTTTATTTTATTTATATAAAAGACCCTGGCATCAAGCAGAATTTGGAACGACAGGCGTTTCAATTGAATTACTCTGCCCTGCAAAACGCTATTCGATTGCAGAAATATCAGTATATTGTATATAAATCTAATTTAGAGATATCAAAGGAGTTGACCCGCCGGCTTAATGGGTTAGAATTTAACCGAAAGGGATTCCCCATTGCCGCAGAGATAATTGATAAAGCCCAGCAATCGCCGCGCAATGCGCTCGATTGCCAGCAGATCTGGCAGAAAGTGCTCGGTCCGCTGCAGCCGGTTTTACAATTATCTCCTCAGGAAAATAGTTATTGGGTCGATATTACTGTGGACGATATTTGTGTTTTTAGATCGGTCAATATTCACGATCTGGAGATACACTACGACGCAGTTAAGGGATTAGTTTCACTTGTAGCGATAAATCGTTAATTTTATTGAAATTTTCTATTTTTTCGCTACACTTAGGAAAAGTTGTATTTCATCTGCCTGATTTAGGCTAAAACACGGGGATTTGAGTGTGAAAAAATTTCAAACAAGACAACAAGGTTTTACCTTAATTGAATTAATCGTTGTTATCGTTATTCTGGGCATTATGTCTGCCGTAGCGGTACCGCAATTTGTTAACTTACAATCAGATGCGCGTGCGTCTGTGATGGCTGGCGTAGAAGGTTCTGTCCGCAGCGCCGCTACCCTGGTTTATTCAAAATCATTAATTAATGGTTCTGAGTCAGGCACATCAACAGTATCTGTTAACGGTACATCTGTTGCCACAGAAAATGGCTACCCTACTACCGCTTCTATCGGCCTGGTTGTCGATCTAACCGGCACCAATGGCGATGTAACTGAAGCTGCCGGTACCTTCACTTATACTGGTCAAGCAGGTTGTACCGTCGTTTATGCTGACTCGCTCGGTGCAGGTCAAGCGCCTGTTGTGACAAACAACGCGGACGCATCATCTTGCTAATTTAACAGATTAAATTGGTTAGATTCGATAAGCCGCCTTTTAAACAGGCGGCTTTTACGTTATTAGAACTGATTATTGTCGTCGCGCTTCTGACGATAATTAGCGCATACGTTTTTACCCGTCCCGACACCGCCACCGACTATGAACAGGACGCCGTGGCCGAACAAATTATCTCCGCCGGACGACTCACTCAGCAATTAAGCATGAATGACTCAGCGCGAACCTTTAGTCTTGAAATTCAAGCCAACCAGATCGACTTGCTCGCCGACGGAACCTCATTTTCTGCGGCCAATGTAAATTTTCCTATCAATCTGAGCAGCGATATCACATTATCGCCTGTCACCAGTATTGTTTTTGACCGTCTCGGTCGAACTTCAGGGACGACTATATCCATCCAGGCCGATACCACACAACGAGTGTGCTTTAATGCCAGCGGGTTGGTGGAAAGATGCTGACGTCGCACGCAATAGCTAACTATCAAAAAGGCTATTCACTGATTGAGCTGATAATCACGATCACGCTCACTACGATTGTCATTGTGATTTTTTATACCGCGATGAGCCAGGAACAAGTCCGTTCTGCATCGCCGGTCAATCAAGTTAAAGCGGCTCAGTTGGCTCAAGCCTATCTCGAAGAAATTAGTTTAAAACGTTACGACGAGAATTCACCGGCGGGCAATGGCAAACGCTGCAACGACCCAACCGCACCCGTCACAGCCTGTAGTGGCTTACTTGGACCAGACGCAGAAAGCCGCAGTTTGTTTGACGATATCGATGACTATAACGGTTTGACCGATACCCCACCAGAAGACGCACTTGGCAATGTTCGTAGTGGATTTAACGGCTTCAGCGTGAGCGTTTCCGTCAATTATGCTGGCGGTGACTTTGGCCTGGCCGCGCAAGATCTGAAACGCATAGAGTTAACGGTTTCATCGCCAGATGGCACTGATTTCGTCTTTAGTCAGTACCGAGGGAATTTCTGATGAGAATTTCCCAACCCGATGGTTTTACCCTGATAGAACTTATCATTGTTATTCTACTGACGGCCATTCTGGCAATTTCACTAACTAGCCTCACCCGGTATTCTATTTCCGGATATATCGACGCTAAAGATCGCAACCAACTCAGTCAATCGGCCAAATGGGTGACCGAGCGCATCGCGAGAGAAGCGCGCGAAGCTTTACCGCAAAGTATCCGAACTAATGTCAGCGGAAATGTTCACTGCGTTGAATTTATGAATATCGTCAACGCCTCGACCGATCTAGATTTACCCGCTAGTGGACAAGTATCCAGTTTTAACGCCGTCGAATTCGACTTAAATTTTAGTGCCGGTTTACTGGTCGCCATAATGCCGATTGACGCCACCGCCATTTATTCTGTCACGGGCACGCTCGGCAATGTCGCTTCAATTACCGATCTAGGTAGCCAGGTTTCGATCACCTTATCGGGCCCAACAGTCTTTAACCGGCGCTCTCCTCAAAACCGTTTTTATCTGTTAAATACACCGGTATCCTTTTGCCTGGATAATAATAGCGGCCAATTGACGCGCCATTCGGGCTATAGCATTACCCTGGCACAGGCGACACCGCCAACCGGCGGTACCAATGAGGTGCTCGCAGAAAATTACGCCGCTAATGGCAATGTTTTTACTTATCAGTCTGGCACTCTCGCGCGCGCCGGTTTGCTGCAGATGAATTTTAGATTGCAAAATCGCACTCGCAACCTGGGTGCCAATGAAGAATCGTTCCAAGTCTTCCATGAGGTGCATATTCGAAATGTTCCTTAAACCGAAAAAAAATCCCAGCTCAAAATTCGCTTATCTGGCACCAGCCCGTCAAAAAGGGGTGAGCCTGGCTTTTCTGTTATTTGCTATCATCATTGTGAGTTTACTTGCCGCGGCGCTGGTGCAGCTCAATAGCCAATCGGCACTTTCAAATGCGCAACAAGTGATCTCGACTCGCGCATTTTTTGCGGCCGAATCGGGCGCGCAGCTACAGGCTATGCGAATTTTTCCGGTCAATGGTGGCGCGGCGGTTTGTGCGAATCAGAACTATAATTTTACCGCCAATGGGGTCGCTGGCTGCACCGCTGCGACCACCTGTGGCGCGACCAACATAAACGGGCAGAATTACTATCAAGTCACCAGTCAGGGCCAATGTAACGCAGGGCAGCCACTACAAGCGACGCGCACCATTGAGGTGCGATTAAAAAATATTAATTAGCTATTTTTGACCATGAATTGCTATTGCGGTAGTCACAAAAACTTTACGGAATGTTGCCAACCTTATCACCAGGGAAAATCGACGCCACTATCGCCAGAAAAATTAATGCGCTCTCGCTATAGCGCCTTCTGTGATAATCAGGTGCCGTATCTGATCTCTACTCATTGGCCGGTCGACCCAACCGCAAGTACAGCTATCCAGCAAACCATCGACTCTACGCGTTGGTTGGGATTAAAAATTATTGCATCAACGCCGGTGACCGAAGATGATACCGAGGGCTTTGTCGAGTTTGTGGCTTTTTTTGAAGACCAGGGTATTCGGCAATTACATGAAAAATCCCGATTTGAAAAACAAGAGGGGCGCTGGTTTTATACCAGTGGAGAAACCTTACCACCGCTTAAATTAGGTCGAAACGACCCCTGCTTTTGCGCAAGTGGGAAAAAATTTAAAAAATGTCATGGTGGCTAGGCTTCATCCCATTCCAGGTGTTTTTGAATTTTTTGCCGGCGGTTACTAAATTTTTTTTCTTGCCATTGCGCCACCAAATAGATCGACAATGGCAAAATAACCAATAAACCGATCCGCGCAACCAGTAAGTGCAGATCAGAAAAGTTGATTGGCCGCTCGGTCAAGATCCTTGCAATGATAAAGGCTGACCAGAGGATGATTGCTAGACAGATAGCCACCTGCTTGCTCAGGCGACATAACTTAATTTTGTTGTCAAAAAAACGCATAAACCATTCGCCTGCGTGAGCGAACGATAAAATAGTCTGCTCCCATTGAATTTTCCTGAGCCAGTATGCACGTACTGATATAAAGACCCCTAGCGCAATAAAACCGAAAATAGTGATATAGCTAATTAAATAAAGCGTGAGAATAAAATCGGACGACTCTGGCTTTCCGGTCAACCAGTTTCGCCCTGAAGATAAAAATTCCCTATCAGGAACGAGCGGATAAAAATCGAAAAAACTGATCGCGGTTGCAACCCCCAACGCAATAAATGAAAATCCGATGACAATATCCAGCATGAGTTCGCTCATTTCTCTGCGTTCCATTCGCCTAATGTTTTCCAGATAGTCACTCCATTTTTTTTTGCGGTTATGCTCTTTAAACCCGTCGGGCAATTTCCCCTGCCAAATTTCGGTGAGCTCGTCCCAACTTTCAAACTCGTTGTTAGATTCATTCGTGCTAGTCATATCATATTGCCTTAAAAGCTGCTTTCAATTTCTGCCGAGCTCGCGATAAAGTAACGCCGACCTGATTGGCGTTTTGTCCGACGACTGCTGCGATTTCTGTGTAGGATAATCCTTCCAGGGAAAGGGAGACCAGCTGGCGGTAGTTTATCGGTAGCCGTCTTACTGCATTAGTTAATTGTTTCGACTGTTGGATTGTGTTCAAAGCAGACTCTGGATTGGGTTTGTCACAAAGCTGTTCGGATTGTATCCATGAATTCTTCAACTGGCGCGACTGTTTTTGTACATGAGCCAGTGCCGTATTGTGGGCGACACGATAGATAAAAGTCTGGGCACTACTTAACTGTTTAAATTTGGCTAAAGACTTCCAGATCGCCAATAAGATTTCCTGAAACAGCTCTTGTTGCTGATCGGTATCGGCTTCATAGGTATAGACCACTCGCCATAGCGCCGGCTCATAACTCTCGATTACTGTTTGAAATATTTGTTGTCTATCGCTATCCATCCGAGACTTCTTTTTTATTTTTAACCCGATGATACGTCAGCCTTGCAATGCTCTTCCTGCCAACTTTATACCTTATTAGTAGGTAATTAAGGCGAACCATTACACTATCGCGTAAAAAATACCGCCAGCGACCTGTTTTTGTGCCTTAAGCACCGATAAATCATAGGATCCCCCATACAGGATTGTTATAATCCGCCCTTTATTGGCCATCGCTAGAGCAAGACTCAGTCTTCAATCGATAATATGACGGAAAACAAAGGTATTAAAGGGGCGCCGCAGACATTTCAGGGTCTGATTATGGCGCTACAGGAATTCTGGTCTAATCAGGGTTGCGTAATCGTTCAGCCATTAGATCTGGAAGTGGGTGCAGGCACCTTTCACCCTGCCACATTTCTTCGCGCTATAGGACCAGAACCGTGGAATTCAGCTTTTGTGCAACCCTGTCGACGCCCCACCGACGGCCGTTATGGTGAAAACCCGAATCGACTCCAGCACTATTACCAGTATCAAGTGATATTGAAGCCATCTCCAAAGAATATTCAGGAGCTCTACCTCGAGAGTTTGAATACGCTGGGCATCGACACTTTAGAGCACGATATCCGTTTCGTCGAAGATAACTGGGAATCCCCCACACTCGGCGCCTGGGGTCTCGGCTGGGAAGTGTGGCTCAACGGAATGGAAGTTACACAGTTTACCTACTTCCAGCAGGTGGGCGGCCTTGAATGCAAGCCGGTTACCGGGGAAATTACCTATGGTCTCGAGCGGATCGCCATGTACCTGCAAGGGGTCGACAGCATTTTTGACCTGGTATGGACGCAAGGTCCGCAAGGCACCGTGACATATCGCGATGTTTTCCATCAGAACGAAGTAGAAATGTCAGCCTACAATTTTGAACACGCTGATGTCGATTACCTGTTTGGATTTTTTGATTATTGTGAGACCCAGAGCCAACAATTGATCGAAAAGGGGTTACCCTTACCTGCTTACGAAATGGTCCTGAAAGCTTCTCATGCGTTTAACCTGCTCGACGCCCGTCATGCGATTTCAGTGACTGAAAGACAACGTTTTATTCTGCGCGTACGAACCCTTTCTCGCGCCGTCGCCCAGGCTTATTATGATTCGCGTGAAGCGTTAGGATTTCCGATTTGCCAGCAGAGCAGCGCTGAGCGTAAGGAGAGCAGCCATGACTAAGCAAGATTTCTTATTTGAACTGGGTTGCGAAGAGTTACCCCCCAAGGCGTTGCCTAAGCTGGCTAAAGCACTCCACGATAATGTCGCCTCTGCTTTCGAATCGATCGAACTTGGATTTAGCGCCAGTGAGTGGTTCGCGACACCACGTCGACTCGCCATTCGTTTTAACGGGTTAGACAGTGCGCAAGCCGACAAACAGGTTGAAAAACTGGGTCCGGCAGTTGCCGCTGCATTTGACGCAAATGGTCAAGCCAAGCCCGCCGCGCTGGGTTTTGCCCGCTCGAACGGTGTTGAGCTCGACCAGCTGATGCGCAAACAGACCGATAAAGGTGAGCGATTGGCGTATATCGCAGATGTAAAAGGCGAACAAACTAAAAATTTAATCCAGGAAATATTAAGCAAAGCCGTATCGCAGTTACCTATCCCGAAAGCGATGCGATGGGGTGACTCAACGGCTCAGTTTACACGACCGGTTCATTGGATATTAGCAATATTTGGCGAGGAAGTTTTACCGGTAAAACTTTTTGAGCTTACCGCCTCTAACCAGACTTTCGGCCATCGTTTTCATTCGCCGGCTGCGATTATATTAAAGGCCGCTGCCGACTATGACAAAAAATTACTGGAAGCTAAAGTCGTCAGTTCATTTGAGGCTCGTAAAGCGCAAATTCGCTTGCAGGTAGAGAAGCTGGCGAGCGATATTCAAGCGACCGCCGTCATCGACGAAGCGCTGCTAGAGGAAGTAGCCGCCCTGGTCGAGTGGCCTGTCGCATTAGTAGGAAACTTTGACGAGGCGTTTTTATCGGTACCCGCCGAGGCTTTAATTTCCTCGATGGCCGAACACCAGAAATATTTTCATCTGGTAGACAACCAAGCGAGACTCCTGCCCAAGTTTGTCACCATCGCTAATATTGACAGTAAACAACCGGCCTCTGTTATTGACGGCAATGAAAAAGTGATTCGGCCCCGGCTCGCAGACGCCAAGTTTTTTTACGATGCCGATTGCAAAAAACCGCTCGGTGACTACATTGAAAAATTAAAGACCATAGTCTTTCAAAATAAACTCGGCACCTTATTTGACAAGTCTCAACGAATTAAAAATTTAGCCAGAACGATTGCTGCGATGTTGGGCGAAGCCGACCAAGATGTCGCGCGCGCCGCAGAAATCTGTAAGTGTGACCTGATGACCAACATGGTTTATGAGTTTCCAGATCTGCAAGGTATTATGGGTCGCTATTACGCCGCCAACGATGGCGAGTCGGCAGAAGTCGCCGCAGCGATGGACGAAATCTATATGCCGCGATTCGCCGGTGACCAATTACCCCAGACGACCACCGGTTTGATTCTCGCCATCGCAGAACGCATGGATACCCTGGTCGGAATTTTTGGTATCGGTCAAATTCCGACGGGCGCTAAAGATCCTTTTGCTTTACGTCGCGCTTCGCTCGGCGTATTGCGTTTAATCGCCGAGAAGGAACTTGATCTCGATATCGCATCGCTTATCGATGCTTCCTTAAAAACTTTCGACCAGGTCGAATTAGCGCCCGAAACCAAGCAACAATTGCTCGACTTTTTTGCCGCTAGAGAGCTGGCCATGTATCAGGCCGATAATTTAGCGACTCAGGTGATCGCGTCGGTTCAAGCGCTCGCCGTGACGCGTCCAACGGACTTTGCCAAACGCGTGCGCGCGGTCGCCAGCTTTAACCAATCTTCAGAAAGCGCGGATTTAGCAGAAGCCAATAAACGCGTCAAAAATATTCTGGAGAAATCAGACTTTGACCCGGCGACAATTGCAATTAATGAAAGCTTGTTTGAAAGCGACGAATTAGCGCTCTTTAAAACAATTAACGAAGTGAAAGGTTTTATCGACGCGCAAGTCGCCGATGGTCACTACCAGGCAGCGCTTGATAAATTGGCCGGGTTAAAAGATGTCGTCAATAATTTTTTCGATAATGTGATGATTAACGCTGATGATCCTGCTATCCGCAACAACCGTCTCGCCTTGATCACCGAACTGAGAAATCTGTTTTTGGGGATTGCGGATATTTCATTGCTGCAAAAATAATTTTTCCGACTAAGGGAGCGCTTGGGCGACTCCCTTTTTGGATACTCTGTCAATCTGTGAATTTTTCAATCTAAGAAAATTGATAAGCATAAGGGATTGCCCCTAGCATGACTGAAACGCCGACCAACAAACTCATCATTCTCGACCGTGACGGTGTCATTAATCTTGACTCAGATGATTATATTAAATCCGTCGATGAATGGGTGCCAATTGAGTCTAGTTTAAAAGCCATCGCCAGATTAAATCAGGCCGGTTATAAAATTGCGGTCGCGACCAATCAATCGGGGATCGCTCGTGGATTTTTTGATACAACCACCTTGACCATGATGCATAAAAAAATGGATATGGAACTCGCAAAGGTCGGTGGTCATATCGATGCCCTCGAGTTCTGCCCGGATCATCCAGAACAAGCTGGTCCTGATCGTAAACCAAACCCGGGCATGGCCATTAGATTGCTAAATTTATTTAATGCCGATCCCGCAGAAACCTGGTTTGTGGGGGATTCTCTTTCTGACATACAATGCGCGCTCAATGCCGGTTGTAACCCTGCGCTGGTGCTGACGGGCAAAGGTGAGCGAACGTCAGCCAACCCGGCGCTATGCGAATCGATTCCGGTGTTTGATGATCTGAGTGCCTTTGTCGATTTTTTGCTTATTCGCTAGTCGCGCTTCCGGCTTTAGAGGTCGGCTTTAGGGTGGAGTTTTTGAAGTTAAGCCTTGAGCTCTATATAGCTATATAGAGCTATCAACACGCCAATCTCTGACCCGACGCTCATTTCTCTATTTAAGAAATAAACCGGCCCATAAGATGAAAATCCATTGCACGCCAACCGCGACCATGATCATATTGCGATTGGCGATCAGGATGGAGCGAATGCGGGTCAAAACACAGACGGCGAATAATTCTATCCGGTCGTAAATGCCAACTCGCCCAGCTCAGCGGCGTGTCTCCATTTTGGTCCGGTAACTGAACATCACCACCGGCGTCGATTATTCGTTGAATTGACCTATCACTGGCAAACGCTGCTGCGCGATGCAATGGGGTTTCCCCTTTTGTTCGACTATCGCGCATAAAACACTCGGTCTCTTTTCCGGCAATAGTCGCCTGATTGGGATTGCTACCATTGGCTAACAATAACTCAATGATCAAATCATACACCGGCCGATTGGCGATACTGGTCGCTGCATGGAGAGGCGTTTCGCCCGTGACCGAGTTAACCGCATTTGCTTCAGCGCCCTGTTCAAGCAAAAATTGACATAGCTGCCGATGGCCATGAAAAGCCGCGCCGTGAAGTTGCTCAGTGCATTGCCGCCGACTAAAAATGGCACCTTGCTCAATTAACAGGCGTATCGCGCAAACATCACCAAAATAACAACACCATTGCAGTAAAGAAACGCCCATGTCATCCGTTGCGCTCGGACTCAATTCCAGCGCTATCCAGTCAATCACCTGATCGGTACGGCCATGGGTGATTTTTTTCCACAGTTGTGCCTGCTTATCTTGGCTTGCTTTACTCATATTTATTCACCGATTTGTTTGACAGATAGCCGAGTCGTCATCTAATTTTAGTCTATCTATTCGCTATTATTGAGCTTTCAGTTTGAATGTTATTTCTCCAATCACCCTAACCCTTCTTATCGCGATAACTACAATTGAATGCGTCGCCAGCGAAGATCCGGCGTTAACCGATACCCTCACGCAAATTGAAACATTAACCGAACAGTCTCCAGACAAGGCTCGCTTGTTACTTGAACAGATAAGCGATCAGATCCCCAGCGGCGTCACTATGCCTGCGCTTTGGGCCAGTAAACTCTATTGTCAACAAGATATGGCGCTCGGTTATTACAAGCAGGCATTAGAGAGAGTTGAACCGCAAATCGCGCTTTTTGACGCCTTGGCGGACAGCCCTCTATATGGTGAACTTTTGATATGTAACGGGTTGGCGCTAGAGTTCACTGGTGATATTGATACCGCGGGTAAAATCTATCAGCAAGCGATCACTCTGGCAGAAAAGCTTCAGGATAGAAAACTGTTGTCGACCGCTTATCGCACCCGCGGAGATCTCAACGCTTACCATAATACCGTTGAAAGTGCGCTGAAAGATTTGCAAATGGCTTACCGTCTGGCGGAGTCGGCCGACGATATTGATCAGTTGAATGAGGCTAAAAATTCCCTCGCAAATTTATACCTATATATTAAAGATTATCCCAATGCATTGACGTATTACCAGCAGGTATACCAAACGGCGAAGGAAAAAAATCGCCTCATTGAAGTCGCGGTGGTTACTTTTAATCTGGCACGGGTATATCGTGCATTAGAACAATCGGCGCAGGCGGAAAAATTTTATCTCGAGTCTTATCAGATCAGCGAACAAGTTGGCGATATTGCGGGTGTTGTTTACGCGCTACGCGGCATGGGGACAATCGCGTTTGACAATCAACAATTTGAACTCGCTAAAAATCGTTTTGAACAAGCCAGAACGCTTTTCGGCGATCTTGGCGACCTCATGCAGGTCGCTCAAACCAATATGATGTTGGGCACCATTTATCAACAAACAGGCGAGCCATCCAAAAGTATTGCGGCTTTTAGAGCGGCCATTAGTTTTTACGAAACCAAGCAATCATTATTTAATTTAAGTAACGGCTATCAAAGTCTCGCTGAGGCGTACAGCCTTATGGGCGATTATCAAAATGCTTTTTTGGCGCACAAGGACCATTTAAAATACTATCAACTACATTATCAGCAAGATCAGGATAAAAAGATTGCCGAATTGCGAGTCACCTTTGATTCTGAAAGCACCGAAAAAGAAAACCAACTGCTTGCGTCCCAAAATCGATTAACCCAATTGGAGTTGGATAAACAAACCCAGGTCGCCAAATTTCAACGTTGGTTAATCCTGCTTGGCGGTTTGTTGCTAGTGTTATTGATTGGACAAATCGTCAAACACCTTCGCACCAAAAAACAACTGCAACGTCTGGCTAACACCGATGAATTAACTCAACTGTCAAACCGACGCCACATTATCGGGTTCGCGGAAAAAGTTTTCGAGCTCGCCAGTCGCGGAAACTCCAGTCTCGCGCTGGTGATGTTTGATATTGATTACTTTAAAGCCTTTAACGATCAATTCGGCCACAAAATTGGCGATAAAGTACTCCAACTGGTGGCCCAAACCTGTACCCCTTTGTTGCGAAAAAGCGATATTTTGGGGCGCATAGGCGGCGAAGAATTTTTAATATTTTTACCCCAAACCAGCGAGCAAGAAGCTGTTCAAGTCGCGGAACGTTGCCGGCTGGCTATCGCTGCAATCCGCGCTTCTTTTATGAGTGACACCACCACAATTACCATTAGTAGTGGCGTCGCCACTTACCAGGAAAAGTTTAACACGCTGGATGAAATGTTGAACGCTGCTGACATGGCGCTATATCAGGCCAAAGCGGGAGGTCGCAACCAAACCTGTATTGCAGCGGTGCATTAGCTAGCCGCAACAAGGGTAAACGAAAGATTATTTAGCGCGAAACGGGTAGCGCACAATCAAACGCGCTACCTGATTCCAATTTAGTTATTACTTGCCGAGGCTTTCATAATAGGCGGCGATGTTTTTCATATCGTCTTCCGACAGCGCCGCTGCCTGACCAGCCATCACCGGGTCGACGCGCTTTTTACTTTTAAATTCTTTTAGCTGCTTGACTGTGTACGCTGCTTTTTGCCCTTTCAGGTTTGGGTAAGTCGGGATAAAACTGATCCCGTCTGGACCATGACAAGCTGCGCAACCAGCTGATTTAGCTTTTCCCGCCGCGATATCCGCTGCCATCACTGGGCTACTGATCCATGCGAGCGCTACGAACAAGATTGAAAACTTAAGTTTCATAAATATAACCTCTAAACAAAAAATACAAGAATTCGAATAGTTGAGCATTTTACTCAATTTTTATCCCAAAATACTGATCCAGATTAATGGAAGTGTGATTAAAAATTCGCGCCGACAGCGATGAGCGACAGCAAACCGCGCGCGGTAATAATCCAATGAACATATCGGTAGACGCTTTTAATCATCGTTTTATTACAAGCTTTGCGGCTAATTTAACAAACCCCTTTATTTTTCAGATCGGCAATCGCGTTTTTATCAAAACCGAGCGATTGTAAAATGCCGTCGGTATCCTGGCCAAGCGTGGGCGGTGCCGTCTGATATTCAATCGGATTTTGTGAAAATTTCACCGGATTAGCGACTTGCGGAACTGACTTTCCTTTCGCGTGGGGTAAATTGAATAACAAATCGCGGGCTTTCACCTGGGGCTCGTCAAATACCTGCGCGATTGTATTAATCGGCGAACACGGGACCTGGACCCGCTCGAGTGCTTCAATCCAGCTCGCAGCTGTCTGCGTTTGTAACCGCTCTTCGATTAATTTAATCAGCGACTGCCGATTATTAACGCGTGCCTTGTTTGTTGCATATTGCTCGAGCGAAACAATGTGAGCAAGCCCCACTATTTGACAAAAGCGTTCAAACTGACGGTCGTTACCCACGGCCAGCATAAAATATCCATCTTTCGCTTTGAGCGCCTGATAAGGCGCAATATTAGGATGCGCTGTTCCCTGCCGAGTCGGAGTTTCGCCGCCAACTAAAAAATTCATATTCTGGTTGGCCAGCCAGCCGACTTGGGTATCAAATAGCGCCAGGTCGATGTACTCGCCGATACCCGTGCGCTCGCGTTGAAATAACGCCGCGCAGATCGCACTAACCGCGTACATCCCCGTCATTAAGTCTGCCACCGCAACCCCCACTTTTTGCGGCCCTCCACCCGGCTGGTCATCACTTTCACCGGTTATACTCATCAGCCCGCCCATGCCTTGAATGACCGCGTCGTAGCCCGCCTTGTTTTTATTGGGTCCGGTTTGGCCAAAACCGGTAATCGCGCAATATATCAGGCGCGGATTCACTTTTTTGAGTGATTCATAATCCAGGCCATATTTTTTTAGTCCGCCCACCTTGTAGTTTTCAACGAGCAGATCAGCGTCTTTCACCAGCGCGCGAATAATCTCTTGTCCTTCTGCCTGGGTGAAGTCGATGGTGATCGATTGTTTACCACGATTAGCCGCTAAAAAATAAGCCGCGTCTTGATCTTTTGACTGATTTTCATCGTTTAAATAGGGCGGTCCCCAGTGACGGGTATCATCACCTACTCGAGGTCGTTCGACTTTGATCACGTGCGCGCCAAAATCTGCCAATACCTGGGTGGCCCAGGGACCAGCCAATATGCGGCTTAAATCTACCACTTTAATACCCTTGAGCGGTCCGGCCATATGTTTGTATATCCCCTAGAAGCTTTACTAAAAGTGACTAAGCCTGAGCTTACGGTTGATGAGAAACCTGATCGAGCAACATTTTTTCCAGTTTGCGCTTAAACGGCCGAAACCAGAATTCAACAAGTAATACCGCATAAATCAACGGCTTGGTGATCACGGTAAAAACAACCGCTATGCCGTCAAGCATTTCAGGTTTATGCACGGCCAGCGTAGCTGCAGTGATTAAAGACGCCACCGCGCCAACCGTATAAGCTGTTTTAATGACACTATTAGCCTGGGTAATGAATAGATTCAAGCCAGTTGCCCGGGTCGGGTAACGCACAATCCAGGACGTTCGATCAAATAACTGGTGAGTAGCTCTCGCACCATAGATCATAACGGTCATGATTACGGTAAGTCCGATTACTGTAAAAAAGCACACCATCTCCCAACGGCCATCATAACCGGTCAATAAAATAACTGCTGGAAAAGCCAGCCCTAATACAAAAAGTCCGGCGGCCCCCGCCCAGTCAGTTTGATAGTCCGCCGCGACCACCGCTTTTTCTGGTATGGAAAGTTCGGCCGGCGATATTTCAAATGCACTCGCCAGCGCGACTTTGGTATCTAATGAGCACGCACCATCTTTTTCTACTCGTTGGATAGTCCGCTCGCTTAACCCGCTGATCGCTGCGAGTTTCTCTTGCGACCATCCTCGTTCTTTGCGTAATTGACTAATTTGCAGATTTGAAACGCTCATGATTTATCTCTGTTGATTTAATTTACGGCAATCTTACGATAGTCAGCTGGCAGCACCACGACAGTATACCGACAAACGCCCGCCAATTAATGCATCAAACAAAAATCACTTTGTTAGCAATTACTTACATTTTAACTGAGCCATCTTTATTATCGCGTGTCGAAAGACATCAGACTCTCTCCTATTATGGGAGAGAGATACGCTTTTCTGTTCACTTCACTTTCAAGGGAATATTAAGCTTTGAGTCGGCATACCATTTAATTTCCAGCGGCTCGCCAGCATCAGCAATGGTTTCTTCGCTAACGTCTCTACCTGTTCCCATATTAACCTGCGCGCCCATATTTTTGTTTACGTTGAGCACTATCACCAGGCGGCTACCTTTTTTTATTAATTTGCCGATCATTCGACTATTGATAATGGGCACCTGAGTTTTCTTGTGGGGTGTCAGTAATTGTCGCTCGCTCATATTGTCGGCATAGCTGGCTCGGCTGATATAACGCGTTAATAAATATGCGCTACCGTCAGGATTTACTTCATAGAGTTTAAATCCGATATCGACATCTTTTTTATTAATGGCTAATGAAAAATACCCCGTGATTTCACCCGCGAGTTCAACGTCTGTGGCAAATGGCGTCGTGCTGTAGACCAAACCATTTGGCGCGGTGAACTTTTCGTGCAAAAACTGCCATGAATATTCGTTGTGTTGTGTTTTTCTATCCGCCAGATCAACCGTCAGCGAGACAAACTCATCGGCGTTTACTGAGTTGGGCGTCAATAGAAATTGCTTTTGCTCATTCGTCGTCGATAAATGATAAGTCACATGTTGCTTATTTAACTCATCATAAGAAGGTTTATGCTGCCAGGTGTTGCTGCCTAACAACTGATAATTCACCTTGTTTTTGACTAGCGCCGGTTTTGGCTCACCGTGAAAAATATGGTCAAACCATTGAAAAGTAATTTCTTTGGTATCTTTTACCATAGCGACTGCATCGAGTTTATAGCGGCCAAAATGAGAGCGCGGGAGCCCTTGCGCTGTTCCATGAGTATAAGGACCCGTTATCAAATAGTGCTCGGCTTCTTTATTGTGCTGGTAATGACGCTTCATAAAGTCAATCGCAGAGATCGCGCCGCCGTCAAAATAGCCGGTAATACTCAATACCGGAATATCGATGTCCGCAAAATCATCGGCATAGGGCAACATGTTTTGATAAAACGCATCGTAACTCGGATGCGTCAATAGTTTTTGAAACCAGGGATTTGGCGTTCCTTCGATCTGGTCAATATCCTTAAACGCTCGGCCGCTTTCAAATAGCTCGCTGTAAACATTCTGCCAATGTTCAGGATTTTCATAAACCGAATGATCCATGGTTTTATTATTGGTGACGTGGAAAGACCACTGATAATTTGGCGTGATAAATATATTGTTCTCCACCGGTAAACCTGTAAATGGGTGAGCGGCGGCATACGGGACAATCGTTTTCAGGGCGGGATGCATGTGCTTGGCCGCAGCCCATTGGGTAAATCCAAGATAACTTCCACCATACATGGCCACCCGACCATCACTCCATGGCTGTCTGGATATCCATTCGATGATCGCGGTTGCATCTTTGCCGTCGTGCTCCCATGGGACAATCTCATCTGGACTTTTAGCTTTGCCTCGCGTGTAAGCGACTACACCTATATAACCATGAGCGGCTGCATGCATGGCTTCTTTGGTATCCCATTTTTCATCGGCATAGATAGAAAATTGAAACGCAGCTGGGCGCTTCTGGTTGTCACCTTTCTTACGTACGACGATAGCCGATATGGTCGCGCCATCGGGTGTTTTGACTAAAACGTCGGTTTGCACATGATAGCGCTTTAGCCTTTCTGCTTTAATCAACGGCAGTGCGATAGGTAATATTTTTTCATAGACTTTATAAAGCTGGAAATTCGATAACAAATGTAACGCTTGCTCGGGTGAAAGGCTTTTCTCGTTTTTGTAGCGTTGAAACAACCACAGCATGTAGTCCTGGCCTCTCGATAAAGACCAGCCTAAGGGTTGACCAATTTTATGTAATTCTTCATCTGATGCTTCTGAGATAGACTGAATGGTTAATTCTGTTAACTTTTTATCGAAGTCGCTTCCAGACCCGCTTTGCGCTTTTGCATAGAGTGAATAGTGATATTGATTCAATCGATAAGGACTCTGGTCGATAATCTCAAATAATCTACCTTGTTGATTTAACATTGACCTTAGGCCCAACTCGCTATCAAAGGCGATATCCGCTAGCGCCAATTCGTCTATTTGCTGAGCCAGGGATTGAAGCTCTTTGCCCAGAGCTTTTGAATCCAGTAATTTTTGAACGACCGCTTTATTCACCACATCGATGTTAACCAGCGTCGTTGGCGTGGATAATTTGACTTGTTGTTGCGCTTCATTCGAAGCAAAAACCTGGCTGCTTAAAAACGCGAATAAGAGTAAAACGCCTAAAAACGGATAGGTAGTTTTGTACTTTTCATGGGTGTTCGGGGTTAACATTGCTATATCCTGTCGTTGGTTAATTAAGACAGCACAAATGCTAATCACGACAACCGGTGAAGTCGTGAGCGAGCGGTGACTTATTGTGACTTTAAGTGACCAAGTCCTGAAATTATGTTATTTTTCCGTCACTTAGAAAGATTTGTCGATTTAATTAGGCGAGAGTGCATGCGTTGGAAAATTGAAGAATTTACATTCAGTGAGCGCCAACAGACATTGAGTGAGGGTGGTAACACGCAACAGCTGGAGCCTCTGGTTGTAGATTTATTGGCCTATTTATGCCGTCACCCCAACGAAACCATTAGTCGTGATCAATTGGTGGAACATGTATGGGCCGGGCGAATTATTACCGACAATGCGGTAACAAAGGTGATTACTAAATTACGCAAGTATTTTAATGATGATGCCAAAAAACCGAAGTTTATCGCCACTTACCCGAAGAAAGGCTATCGGTTTATCGCAACGATTTCCGCGCTCGCGGAAAATCCCGATAGTGGCGAGACGCCGACCGCTGTTGATGATTTGGCGCTCAAAGGCGATTATCGCGCTCGGGTAAAACCAGTACGGAGCGTGCTTTGGGCCCTGGCAATCGGCATACTGTTATTCTTACTGCATAAGTTTTTTATGCCTGGAACAACGCTGCAGAATTTCAGTCAGGTAAAAGCAGTAACACGCGACCCAGGCAGAGAAAGTCGTCCCCAGGTATCGCCCGATGAGAAGTACCTTGCCTATATCGAAGTCCGTGATTCGAAAATGCGGCTTTGGGTAAAATCGTTAATTGATGAATCTGCCGTTGAGATCAACCACGGCGATGAAACCGATACCTGGGTCGATTCAGGTAGTTGGAATAGTGATGGAAGCCATATTGCCTATCTGGTGACCACTCCCAACACTTGCCAGTATTTCATCCGAGACTTTAATCATCTGGAGCTTGGGGAGCCAAAACTGATCCACAATTGCCCTGCTGGTAGCTACGGAAAAATCGCCTTTACCCATGATGATAACCGATTGGTATATTCTGAAGCCGCTAAACGCGGAACGCCATTCGAGCTTTTTGAGCTTAATCTGGCGACGGGTAAAAAACGTCGCCTGAATCAACCCAAGTTATTTCTTGGCGGCAACAGTCAGTTTGATCTTCACCCTAAACTTAACCGCTTGCTTATTTCATCACCAGATGAACAACAATGGGAAGGCTTTTATTCGCTTGATTTAGAGACCGATGAACTCGAGTTGTTGTTTAAGCAGGACGCGTTTATTTGTTGTGGCCGATGGGATCATTCAGGCGAGCGAGTGGTGTTAATGGGTGAACATCCAGCTACCCAACTCGTCAGTTTTGATTTAACAGGCAAGGACAAACAAGTTTTGTATAGCGGTAGCGGACAAATTCGTGTGCCGGAAAGGCATAAAAACGGCAAGGACTATCTGTTTCCAATTGTCCACCTCAATCAGAACGTCAATTTGTATCAATTCGAAAATCAAAAGACTGAGGCTATTGTGGTTAGCTCGGTCGATGACCGGTTAGCGACATTCGCTCATCACGCTAAAATTTTAGCTTACATCGGATTAAGCTCTGGAAAAGAAGAAATCTGGTTGACCAATTACGAGGGAAGCTGGAAGAAAAAACTGACTAATTTAGCTGCGGCAAACCACTATATCGAATTGGGATGGTCTCCTCTTGGAACTCATATTTTTGGCCTGACGCTAAACGAAATTCATATCATCGACACGCAAACGGGAATAAATAAAACATTAAAAATTCCACAAGTTGAAATTCGAAGTGTCTCATGGAAGGACAATAAAACTATCGCCTACAGTATTAACACCAGTGACGGTTGGCTGGTTCATTATTACGATACGCAAACCGATAAGGTGATGCCTGACCCGCAAAAATGGCAATATATCCGGTTTTCTCCTAATCGGGCGGATACCCTATGGGTAGATCATAACAATCAATTGTTTTTCGGAGAAGATAAACAGCCTGTTGACGACGCCGAGCTTTTGCAAGCAGTCAAAGTCACAGGTCGTTTTTTTAATTTAAAAAAATCCGGTGAAAACTGGGTTTGGAATCGGTTTGATTTGGGACGTTATCAATTGATGCTCAAAACCGGGTTTAACGCTAAACCCCGGTCTATTTTGGATAACGACAGCTATTATTTTGATTTGTCGGAATATGGTATTCTATTTCATGCCTCGGAAAACATCGGTGCTGATATTTACCAGACTGTTTCGGATTAGGTTGGATGAAGTGCGACCCCGAGCGGGTCGTAGCTGATCGGTTTATTTAGATTCCTTTACTCGAAGTTTATCCTTTTTTTCCAAGTAAAAAGATCGGTTCAGACAAAAAACCCGCACTAGGCGGGCTTAGAATTGCTATTGCAATACATCGTTCTAAACGTCGAGGTTTGCCACCGCCAGTGCGTTCGACTCGATAAACTCGCGTCTTGGCTCCACCTGATCACCCATTAAGGTCGTAAAGAGCTGATCCGCAGCTACCGCATCCTCGATGGTTACTTGCAGCATACGGCGCGCTTCTGGGTCCATAGTCGTTTCCCATAACTGCCCTGGGTTCATCTCACCCAAACCTTTATATCGCTGGATAGCCAGTCCACGGCGAGACTGTTGCATTAACCATTCCAATGCTTCTTCAAAGGTCGCTACGTCCTGTTGGCGAGCCCCTCTTTGTATGTAAGCACCCACTTCCATTAGACCTGCTAAGGTATTGCCCACTTTAACCATTTTCGTATATTCACCAGATGAGATAAATTGTTTATCTAAGGTGTAATGGTTTGATAAGCCATGATGCGTGACTTCAACTTGTGGTAAATAGCGGCTGCGTTCTTCATCTTTATAGACTTTAACGTTGTAACGCGTGGCACCAGCTTTCAGATCACCTTTAATGGCCTCTGCCAATTTTTCTGTCCAGGCATCAACTTTCGACTTATCAGACAGATCATCTACCGTTAAACGTGGCAGATAAATTAACTCTCTTAAGACCCGCGGGTCATAAAGCTGAGAAAGTCGACGGATATCTGATTCAACCGATCGATATTCACTGACCAGTTTTTCTAATGCCGCGCCAGACAAAGCTGGTGCGTCCGGGTTAACATGAAGTGACGCTTCGTCTAACGCCATACTGGTTAGATACTCTTCTAATGCAACGTCGTCTTTTAAATAGGTTTCCTGTTTACCTTTTTTAATCTTATATAAAGGCGGTTGTGCGATATAGACATAACCCCGCTCAATTAACGGCAACATTTGACGGTAGAAGAAAGTTAATAAAAGCGTTCGTATATGCGCGCCGTCCACGTCCGCATCGGTCATGATAATGATGCGATGGTAACGGGTTTTGTCCGGATCAAACTCATCTCGGCCAATGCCACAGCCCAACGCAGTGATCAGCGTTCCGACTTCTGCCGAAGAAAGCATCTTATCAAAGCGGGCTTTCTCTACATTTAATATCTTACCTTTTAACGGCAATATCGCCTGATTTTTTCGGTTTCGACCTTGTTTAGCTGAGCCACCCGCCGAGTCACCCTCCACGATATACAATTCAGAAACCGCGGGATCTTTTTCCTGGCAGTCGGCCAATTTTCCCGGTAGCCCGGCGATATCCAACACCCCTTTGCGACGGGTCATATCACGCGCTTTACGAGCGGCTTCACGGGCACGAGCCGCGTCCATCATCTTAGTGACTATGAGCTTGGCTTCTTGGGGGTTTTCAAGTAAATACTCATTCAGGTTTTGGCTCATCGCCTGCTCGACCGCGCCTTTGACTTCCGATGAGACCAATTTGTCCTTGGTCTGAGAAGAGAATTTAGGATCAGGTACTTTCACAGAAATTACCGCGGTTAAACCTTCGCGCGCGTCATCACCTGTAGTTGAGACTTTATTCTTGTTATTCGCTATTTCTTTTTCAATATAAGTATTGAGGGTTCGTGTTAACGCCGCTCTAAATCCGGCCAGATGCGTACCGCCATCACGCTGCGGAATGTTATTAGTAAAGCAATAGATGTTCTCTTGAAAACTATCGTTCCACTGCATTGCCACTTCAACAGTGATCCCGTCCTCTTCCCTTTCAGCGGTAAAATGAAACATTTTGTCGTTCATCGGGGTTTTTGCTTGATTGAGATAACTCACAAAAGCTTCGATTCCACCTTCATATTTGAAGAGATCTTCTTTGCCACTACGCTCGTCTTTTAACCGGATACTAACGCCCGAATTCAGAAAGGACAGTTCCCGCAATCGTTTGGCGAGCACGTCATAGTGAAAATTGATATCGCTAAAAATCTCTGGGCTGGGGTGGAAACGCAACTCGGTGCCGGTTCGCGTAGTTTCACCAGTGACCGCCAAGGGCGCTTGCGGGTCACCTAGGACATAGGATTGTTCATGAACTCGACCTTCGCGTCGAATGGTCAGAGTCAGTTGATCGGACAAGGCATTCACCACCGAAATACCAACACCATGTAAGCCGCCCGATACCTTATATGAGTTATCGTCAAACTTACCACCGGCATGCAAGACTGTCATTATCACTTGCGCGGCGCTCACCCCTTCTTCCGGGTGAATACCAACAGGAATACCACGACCATCATCGGTAACAGAGACCGAATTATCCGGGTGAATGATTACCTGGATTTCATCACAGTGCCCCGCCAAGGCTTCATCGATAGAGTTATCGACAACTTCAAATACCATGTGGTGTAAACCGGTACCATCGTCGGTATCACCAATATACATACCTGGACGCTTCCGAACTGCGTCTAACCCTTTAAGCACCTTGATGCTTGATGAATCATAACTATTGTTATTATCAGACATTCAACGTTCTACCTTTTTCTCTTTAAATTCAATTTGTTTCCGTTGTCTTCACGGGCAAAATGTTCCCATGTTTCACGTGAAACATATGTGCGTTATTATACCTTGTTTTGACCCACTTGAGTGATTCGAGGTGTAAACAAGATAAGATAATTTGGACATTATCCTGAGCCAACAAGGTTGATAGCAATGCTTGTTGATTCTCTAAATCGAGCTCAGAGGTGAAGTCATCAATCACGAATAAACTGTCCTTATTATTATGCGACTTCAGTAATCGCGTCTGGGCTAAATACAGAATATTAATCAGCACTTTCTTTTGGCCACGAGACAAAAACTCTTTCGCCAACTCGCCATTAACGCTGATTTTAATATCACCTTTATGTGGCCCTGATCGCGTGAATCCGCTTTTATTGTCTAGCGGATAATTTTCTATAAGCTTAGTCTCTAAATCGCCACTATAACCTGGATAATAATTCAGTCTAACCTCGCCATCAAAACAGACCGCCAGATCTGTAATAATCTGTTGTAAATGACCGTCAAGCTGCTCGATAGCCCGCTGACGTAACTGGGTTATTTGGACCGCTTTGTCACACAGCTGCTTATCCCAGACTGTTAATTGGTCGCGAATATCCTTGCCTCGGTTGTGGCGCAAAAGTGCGTTTCGCTGTTTAAGTACCGAATAATAGGCTTTCCATAAATCCAGAAAGCTATGTTCCACGTGGAACAAACACCAATCCAGATACTTGCGCCGCTCCGCTGGACCGGCGTCGATTAAATCATAAGATTCGGGGCTTAAAACTTGGGTTGGATATAAGCGAGTTAAGGCCGACAAACTTTGCGCCTTTTCCCCATTTATCTTGATAGCCTTCTTTTTATTGGCCTTATCAAAGCCTAACCCGAGGCGATCTTCTTGATCGGTTAAACCAAAAAGTACAAATTGCTCAGCCTGATTACTTAAGACTCGCTCGAGTTTTGCGGTCCGAAAAGACCGACCAGATGTCAGCAGACTGATGGCTTCTAATAAACTGGACTTGCCCGCGCCGTTATCGCCATGAAAAATATTCAAATGCGGGTCCAACTCGAACTGGCAAGGCACCAGGTTTCTTACGCCTTGTTGATTAAAACGTTTTAAATACATTCCGAAATCGGAACTAGAGTCTCATCGGCATCACAACATACAGACAATCATCGGAGTCTGCATTCTCGATTAACACGCTACTATTTGCGTCGCCGAGATTAAATCGGACATTCTCTGAGCGGATAACGTTCAATGCGTCGAGCAGATACCCCACGTTAAAACCAATTTCGAGTTCCTCGTCAGAATAGTCCACATCGAGTTCTATTTCAGCTTCTTCCTGTTCGGGGTTATTAGCGTGAATCGCTAACTTGCTGCCTTCGATATTAAGCCGTACGCCACGGAACTTTTCATTACATAAGATAGACGCGCGCGAAAAAGCGTCCTTGAGACGGTCTTTTTCAGCGACTAGCAGCCGTTGGGAGTTTTTCGGTAATACCTTGTCATAATCGGGGAAACGCCCGTCAATCAGTTTTGAAGTAAAAACATATTGGCCCAGGGTAATTCGAATATGATTGTTACTGAGCTCGAGTGTACAAGTCTCTTGTGACGATGAAAGCAGTTTACTGGCTTCTAAAATGCCCTTACGCGGCACAATCGCTTGAACGAGATCCGAAGTGACCGACTCATTGAGACTTAGCGAAGCCAGCGCTAAACGGTGTCCATCGGTCGCGACTGAGAGTAATTTCGCGTCAGATAACTCTAATAACATGCCGTTAAGATAATAACGGACATCTTGATGTGCCATGGCAAATTGGGTCTTGTCGAAAAGGCTTTTTAGCTCTAACGAATCGATATCTATTTTAAGATTAAACAGCGCTTCTTCGATATTGGGAAATTCTTGCGCCGAAATGGTCGATAAGGAAAAACGGCTTCGACCCGAAGATAGCTTGATTCGATTTTCTTCTAACTGCACTTTTATCGGGTGTTCACCCGACAAGCTCTTGCAAATATCGACAAATTTGCGCGCTGGAACGGTAATATCCCCTTCTAAATATTCCCCTTCTAAAGCGATATTGACCGACATTTCGATTTCTAAATCCGTCGCCGTAATACTGAGTATGCCTTCATTAACCTTTAATAATAAGTTAGCTAACACCGGCAGCGTTTGACGTTTTTCTACAGCACCAGATACCAATTGGAGTGGCGTTACCAGGGCATCTTTACTAACAGAAAATTTCATTGCTTAAAGCTCCTCTTAAAACTTTACTAACTCGATAAGGTGCGCATCAAGTTGGTATAGTCTTCATTAATATCTTGTGATTCTTCTTTTAGCGATTTAACTTTACGGCAAGCATGCAATACAGTTGTATGATCTTTGCCCCCAAATGCCTCGCCGATTTCGGGTAGGCTGTGGTTGGTTAGTTCTTTAGCGAGTGACATCGCTAATTGTCTGGGTCTCGCAATTGACCGATTTCTTCTTTTCGACAATAAATCCGACACTTTGATTTTATAGTATTCTGCGACGGTTTTTTGAATATTTTCAATGCTCACCTGCTTATCTTGTGCAGCAATCAAATCACGTAATGCTTCTTTAACAAATTCGACCGTGATCTCTTTACCCGTAAACTGTGCATTGGCGATCACTCTTTTTAACGCGCCTTCAAGTTCTCGTACATTTGAACGAATGCGTTTGGCGATAAAGAACGCTACCTCGTGCGGTAATTCTATGCGAGATTCTTCTGCTTTAGAAATAAGAATAGCGACCCGTGTTTCGAGTTCAGGTGGATCGATAGACACGGTTAGCCCCCAACCGAAACGGGATTTTAACCGCTCCTCAACCCCGTCAATTTCACGTGGATAACGGTCACAGGTTAATATAACTTGTTGATTTCCTTCAAGTAATGCGTTGAATGTGTGGAAAAACTCTTCCTGGGAACGCTCTTTATTGGCGAAAAACTGAATATCATCGATAAACAAGGCGTCGACCGAACGGTAAAAACGCTTAAATTTTTCAATCGAATTGGTCTGCAGCGCTTTTACCATGTCGGCGACAAAACGCTCCGAATGAAGATAGATAACTTTTCCATTGGGTTTATTCGCCAGGATCTGGTTCCCCACCGCCTGCATGAGATGCGTTTTACCGAGTCCGACCCCGCCGTAGATAAACAATGGATTGTAGGCAGTGCCGGGGTTTTGCGCGACCTGTTTCGCAGCCGCCATGGCCAGTTGATTGCTTTTCCCTTGAACAAAGCTTTCAAAAGTGAAATTCTTATTTAAATTACCTTTTTTTGCTTCGATATTACCTGGACCCATGCTTGATTGGATCGGATTAACCGTTGCTGGTTTTTGCGAGCGGTTGGTTGAACGGGATTCGTTTACCAACTCTTTTCTCTCAAACAAAGGGTTGGCCGAGACGATCCCGAGTTGGATCTGCATACGCTCCTGACCTTCACTCGCGAGAATTTCACGGATCCTTGGCAGGTATTTTTCCCTGACCCAATCAAGGACAAAACGATTGGGCGCTTTTAAGTGCAATTGTTGATCTTCAATGGTCGCTTTTAGAGGACGGATCCAGGTACTGAATTCCGTTGGCGGTAACTCATCCTGGAGATATCTTTGGCACTTATTCCACATGGGGTAGTTTAGGATTCTTTTGTTTCGTTTTTATGTTAGTTTTTTTGCTCTGTTATTCACAATTTTACCGTTATTTAGATAACTTATTGTGAAAGAGTCAGGCAGTTTAGATCGAATAGTAAAAATGATCCACAGCTTTTCGTTTTTTTTATAAAAATAATGATTAACGACACATTTTTAGATCAGGGGGATATTTAATCAGATTACGGGTTATTTTGATCATTTGGATCACCTTTTGTTAATTAGATGTATAAAAACGTGTGTATAAAAAGAAAATATTAAAAATCACTCTATTTTTACATTTTTGATCAGAATTTTTAAAGGGTTTATACGTGCTTTATCTACATAGTTTCATTAGACATAACTTAATGTTTTTAATATGTTTTAATCACTTATCCACAAAAAAACGCTTGCTTAATATTAATAATAATAAGATCTTTTCTTTTTTATTATAGTTATTAGCTTGTACATAACTTTACGGCCCGAATTTAATTCGATGGCTAGAACTTACTGGGCAAAATTAACTCAATTTAAATAATAAAGGGATTTTTTAAAGTTTTTTATAAAAAAACCTGAAATGAGTTATCCACAAAAAACGGTTTAAAAAAAACAAGATTTCGCATATCTAGTAGGTTTAGCGGCATTGACTCCATATATCTTGTGATCGAATTCAAAAACCAACCCGCTCAACGCGGGCGTGATATTCATCATGGGTAAAATATGAGCAGAAAAGGCGTTGACAGTAAAATTCGAATGCAATAGAATTTGCGCCCCTTTGAAGCAGGTAGTGTTCGCCAGAGCAGTATCTTTGAGACATTAACTAACAACGGATAGACTGATGAAACGTACATTTCAGCCTAGCACTCTAAAACGTAAGCGTCGCCACGGTTTTCGTGCACGTATGGCAACAAAAAATGGTCGTGCGGTAATCAACCGTCGCCGAGCAAAAGGTCGTAAGCGTCTTAGTGCGTAATCAACAGGTTAAACCCTGTTGTTGCTTTTTGAATAGAATTTGACGCTCTTGTTGAGGATTATGGATGACAACACCATCCTTCAGTTTTCAACAAGAGCTTCGTCTTTTAAGCGCGAAAGATTTTAGTCGCGTTTTTGACAAAGCGTTTAAAGTCCATAATCAAGCATTTACGCTCCTCGCCCGCAAAAACCAACTCGGTCATCCGCGACTAGGTCTGGTTATCGCAAAGAAAAACCTTAAGTTCGCTTACCAGCGCAATCAGGTAAAACGCCTGCTCAGAGAAGGGTTTCGATTGGGACAACATCAACTGCAAAACTACGATATTGTGATCCTGACCCGGCGAGATATTGCTGTATTACCCAAAACAGATATAATCCGTCTTCGTGATAATTTATTCGACAGATTCCGCAAAAAATGCAAACAGTCCTGATAGGTTTAATTAAGCTTTACCAGAGAACACTGAGTTTGTTTATCGGCGGTGATTGTCGTTTTTATCCAACATGTTCGAGCTATTCCATCGAAGCAATTCGCAAGCATGGTAGCTTTAAGGGATCTTGGTTGATGATTAAACGAATCAGTCGATGCCACCCGCTGAATCCCGGCGGGATCGATCAGGTGCCAGAACCCCATTCATGCCATCATAAGCATTAAATTTAGAGAATAATTTTATTATGGAATCCGCCCGTACCTTTTTATTTATATTGTTCGCGTTTTTGACGTTTTTGCTCTATAACGCCTGGCAGGAAGACAATCGACCTGCAGAGACCACCAAAGCGCCTATCGAATCGTCGATGGAAACGCGCGCACCAGATATGACCGAAGTTAGCGCCGAATCTCCTGCGACCACGAGCGAAGATCTATCTAGCGAAGTTCCTCAGGAAATTGCAGCGCCGGTAACAACCGTTACCAATGCGACCGATACTCAGCCGATTGAAGTGGTAACTGATACGCTCCGCGTGATGATCTCGCCGGCGGCTGGCAACCTGCTTTCCGCAGAGTTACTAAACTACAAAGAAACGCTTGATGAAAACTCATCGCCAATTAACCTTTTAGAAAATCGCGATGGTCGAGTGTTCCTGGCGTTATCCGGGTTGTATGGTCAGGATGCGCCTGACTTTAATAATCATGTCGCCATTTACGATTCGCAATCCCGTTATTATGAAATGGGCGATGAAAAACAGTTAGATGTGGATTTAACCTGGACGAACGATAACGGAGTTCGATATACCAAACGATATACCTTCACCCAGGGCAAATATGTCGTCGAAGTGACTTATCTGGTCGAAAACACCACCGCGACAAAAATTGCCAATCGAATGTTTACCGCACTAAAGCGCGATACTCTTGAAGCTGCCGGACAAAAATCTGAAGGGATCGGTATGACTTCTTATTTTGGACCGGCCTATTCTGCGAAAGATGCGGACGTTACCTATGAAAAATACGATTTTGAAGACATTGGCGATGTGAATCTGGACATCACTACCCAGCAGGGTTGGGTCGCAATGTTACAACATTATTTTGTCACCGCCTGGATCCCTCAAGGAGATTCTCAGAAACGCATCGACACGACCAACAAAGGGCTCGGTAAAGCGGGTTTAGTGCAGATTCGAATTACCCAGGACTGGCAGTGGATCGAGCCTGGAGAAACCGGGGAGTTCAAAGCCAAACTCTATGTCGGGCCGAAAATTCAATCGCGTCTTGAAGAAGTCGCCGAACATCTGGATTTAACCGTCGATTACGGATTTCTCTGGTGGATAGGCCAACCCATCTTTTATCTATTACTCTTTTTTCAGGGATTTGTGATTAACTGGGGAGTCGCGATCATTCTCGTTACTTTGGCGATTAAGATGTTGCTCTACCCACTTGCTCGAGCGCAATACCGCTCTTTTGCCAAGATGCGATTATTACAACCGAAAATGACCGCCATGAAAGAGCGATACGGCGATGATCGCCAGCAGATGTCGATGAAAATGATGGAGCTCTATAAAAAAGAGAAAGTGAATCCTTTGGGTGGCTGTTTCCCGTTATTAATCCAGATGCCAGTATTTATCGCGCTTTACTGGGTTTTGATGGAAAGCGTCGAATTACGCCACGCACCCTTTATTTTGTGGATTGATGATCTGGCGGTTAAAGATCCATATTTTGTCCTACCGCTCCTGATGGGCGCGAGCATGTACCTGATGCAAAAAATGCAACCGACCTCGCCGACCATGGACCCAATGCAGCAAAAAATGCTGCAGATGATGCCGGTATTTATGACCGTCTTTTTTGTCTTCTTTCCAGCGGGGCTGGTACTTTACTGGTTAATGAACAACTTGATTTCCATTGCGCAGCAGTTGTACATCACTAACCAGTTTAATAAAGAGCAAGAAGCGAAAGGAAAATAGTGACTGTCTCTGATGTCTGATTCGAGACAAACAACCATTGTCGCCCTGGCGACGCCGCCCGGCAAAGGAGGCGTCGCTATTGTGCGAGTATCCGGGCCAAACTGTCGCCAGGTGGCCGAAAAAATCTTGGGCAAATCGGTGAAACCCCGTTTTGCCCACTACCTGCCTTTTTTTGCCCTTGATGGAACGCAACTCGATCAAGGGATCGTGCTGTTTTTTGAAGGTCCGAATTCTTTTACGGGTGAAGATGTTCTAGAGTTCCAAGGGCATGGCGGACCCGTCGTCATGGATCTACTGATGGAAAATATTCTCCAGTGTGATGTCCAGCTCGCCCGACCCGGTGAATTCTCTGAGCGGGCTTTTTTCAATGACAAGATGGACCTGACCCAGGCCGAAGCTATCGCCGATCTGATCGATAGCGGTTCCCGTCAAGCTGCAATGTCGGCACTGCGCTCACTAACCGGTGAATTTTCAGACAAAATTCACGCCTTAGTGGAAAAAGTGATCCATTTACGAATGTTTGTCGAAGCGGCGATCGATTTTCCCGATGAAGAAATTGATTTTCTCGCCGACGATAAAGTTGTCTCACAGCTGCAAGTGATTATTGAAGATTTGGCCAGTTTACTGAAAAGTGCTCATCAGGGCAGCTTGTTGCGTGAAGGGATGAAAGTGGTCATTGCGGGTAAACCCAACGCCGGCAAATCGAGTTTGCTCAACGCGCTGTCAGGTCGCGAATCGGCGATCGTCACCGATATTGCCGGTACCACGCGCGATGTCCTGTCAGAGCAGATTAGTATCGATGGCTTGCCACTTCACATTATTGATACCGCTGGGTTGCGTAAAGCGGCCGATAAAGTTGAACAGATCGGGATTGAGCGGGCGTCAAAAGAAATTGAACAAGCCGATCGGGTCTTATTGGTGGTGGATGCATCTCAAGGCGAGGTCACTCAGGTGACCGAAGAGATCAGACAATATATCAGCCGAGACCTGCAACTGCCTCCGGTCACCCTGATTAAAAATAAATGTGATCTGACCGGTGAATTACCGTCATTGGACTTTCATGAGAATGAAACCGTAGTGACCCTTTCTGCAAGTGATAAAACCGGGTTGGATATTTTAAAGGCACATTTAAAAGAAGCCGTTGGCTTTAAAGCCTCCGAGTCCGGGACCTTTATGGCTCGCCGCCGTCATATCGACGCATTAAATCGCGCCGAGCAACACCTGCAAAACGGCTATCACCAATTGACCCGGCTCGCTGCAGGTGAAATTTTGGCAGAAGAGTTAAAACTGACACAAAATTGCCTGAATGAAATCACCGGAGAATTTACCTCCGATGATTTACTGGGCAAAATCTTTAGCAGCTTTTGTATTGGTAAATAAACTCGCCGGACAATTAACGTTTTTGTTTGTCTGTTACTTCAATAGTGTCAATTTCCCGGTAATCGTAAGGTAACTCCGATTTTCCGCCGTATCGGTACTCACTGATAAATATACGCTTAGGCGTCACTTTTTCAATAACGCCTTTCACGGCAGTCTGATTCTTCAAATAAACCGTTACTGCAGTGCCGACAAATCCCTGCAAGCCTCGATAACTGACGGGAAGATAGCTGCGTGCGGGTTGTTGCAGGGTTTCTGCCGCAGCTTGATTTTTATTATCGAGAAAACCGACCGCGCCCACGGCGGCGAAAATCTGATCGACGGTATGACCATTAAACTGAATAAATAGGTCGGAGTTTGCCTCAATTTCATGTAAAGGTTGTTGGGCTAACCGCCCCCAGTAATAGCCTTGAGCCGGGGAAAAGGATAAAGCGAAGTCATCCGGATAATGGACAAATGCCTGATAGCGGTTTAACAAAGATTCGCTGAGTTGATATTGCGCCGACTGCGCAGTGGCATTCAGTTGTTGTCGAAAAACTTGTGCCAGTCGATCGTTTTGCGTCAATCCGGTTGCCTCGCGGCAGCGATTAAGGGCCTGTTGCAACCACACCATCTCTTTGGCGCGAAAAGTCATCTCGCCAATATAACCGCTGGCAAGGTTTTCACTCGAAATATCGTTCACTTTACCAGTCAGAGTAAAGTCGGCGAGGCTGATCGATTGAAAATCCAGATCAAAACTCAGGATCTCATCAAACTCCTGATGAGAAAACTCTCCGGTTAACTCAAACTGGAAAGGTTCAGGCGATTGAAAGAGGTGGGCGTGGCATTGTGATGGGAGCAACGCCTGGCTAAATGGAATATTAAGATGGCGCAAGTAATCAAATAGTTTAAAATTTTCACTGGTCGCAGCCCCGCGCATTGAAATGAGCACATGTCGCGGCAACTCCTGATAAGTAACATATCGATCCAAAGACAATAAGTTGGCGAGCGAGTGGAACTGGACCTGGATTTTACCAATGCTACCAATTTGTCCCACATTGTGGTCGAAAACCTTCAGATCGGTGAGAAAGAGGCTGCCGTCCCACTTTGCCCACAACCAGCTATACTCAATCGTTAGCCCTGCAGGCTTCTGGTCAAAATAGGCATCAACCCCCGTTTTAAGTTTCCACAAAAATAACAAATAGACCAGTACCCCAATGAGCAGTAAGGTACGCAGACTCTTGAATAAAATGGATTTTAAAGTTATCCGCCGCATTTTGATAATTATGAGCCCCAATAGTCGTGTGTTGGTTTATACTACTTGATAATTCCTGGCGATACTCTCGCCGTTGCTTACCTATTTCGCTAAAAAATGGTGTTTTTAAGAGATATTTAAACTATAAGCGCTATTTGCTCCGAAGTTTGGCATAAATGTCACAAATTTCCTAACAAAGATCGTTCATTTATTAGCCACTTTTAGGTAAGATCGCCCTCCTTTTTTTATTCCACGGAAATTTGCATGATATTTGACGAAAGTTTTGACGTGATAGTGGTCGGTGGTGGTCACGCAGGTACCGAAGCCGCGTTAGCCTCCGCGCGCAAAGGTGCGAGCACCCTGTTGATCACCCACAATATCGAAACCTTAGGTCAAATGAGCTGTAATCCCGCGATTGGCGGGATCGGTAAAGGCCATCTGGTGAAAGAAGTCGACGCCATGGGTGGTGTGATGGCCAAAGCCATTGACCACGGCGGTATTCATTTTCGTAAGCTCAATGCCAGCAAAGGCCCGGCGGTTCGCGCGACCCGCGCGCAAGCGGATAGAACCCTGTATAAAAATTATGTAAGACAAACGCTAGAAAGCCAGCCGAACCTGCGAATTTTTCAGCAATCCGTGGACGATTTAATTCTCGAGCAAGACACAGTCGTCGGCGTCGTAACCCAGATGGGATTGCGATTCAATGCCCGCAGTGTGGTGTTAACCGCAGGGACTTTTCTGGATGGTAAAATTCATATCGGTTTGAGCAACTACGCCGGTGGACGCGCCGGTGATCCCCCTTCGGTGGGATTATCGCAACGATTACGTGAACTCCCTTTTCGCGTAGAAAGATTAAAAACCGGCACGCCGCCACGGATTGATGCGCGCAGTATTAATTTTGAAGGATTAGAACCCCAGCACGGCGATAAGCCGGTGCCGGTATTTTCGTTTCGCGGAACAGCCGCACAGCACCCGAGGCAAATTCCCTGTTACATCACGCACACCAATCAGACCACCCATGACATTATCAATGGGGGGCTCGACCGTTCGCCGATGTTTAGTGGCGTGATTGAAGGGGTTGGCCCGCGTTATTGTCCGTCAATTGAAGATAAGGTGACCCGGTTTGCTGAACGCGACTCGCACCAGATTTTTATTGAGCCAGAAGGGTTAGACACATTTGAAGTCTATCCTAACGGTATTTCTACCAGTTTACCCTTTGATGTCCAGATGGCTTTTGTCCGCTCAATCAAAGGATTTGAAAACGCGCATATTACCCGCCCGGGATATGCCATCGAATATGACTACTTTGATCCGCGCGAGCTTAAAGCGTCACTTGAAACCAAACATATCGAAGGGCTCTTTTTTGCCGGACAAATAAATGGCACCACAGGATATGAAGAAGCGGCAGCGCAAGGATTGGTCGCCGGACTCAACGCCGCCCTCAAAGTGGCCGGCGAGTCGGCCTGGTCGCCGGGGCGAGAGGAATCCTATATGGGTGTAATGATCGACGATCTGATTACCCGCGGCACTCAAGAGCCCTACCGCATGTTTACCTCGCGCGCGGAATACCGCTTAATATTGCGCGAAGATAATGCCGACTTACGCTTATCTGAAAAAGCGCACCAACTGGGGATCTTACCGGATGAAGACTGGCAACATGTGGCGCAAAAACGCGACGCCATCGAAACAGAAATTGCGCGGATGAAATCCAGCTGGATCCAGGTTGATTCAAGCTCTGCACAACAGCTGAATCGACATTTCGAAAAGCCATTGTCGCGTGAATATAACCAGCTCGATTTACTAAAACGACCCGAGCTTAATTATGCTCGTTTAGAAGCTTGCGTCGACGGCGTCGGACAAGGCTTGGCCGACGACGTCAAAGAGCAAGTGGAAATTCAGGCAAAATATGCCGGATATATTGATCGGCAGAAAGATGAAATTGAACGCAATCGAAAGCAACTGGACCAACCGATCCCAACGACTCTGGATTTTGCAGCGATAAGCGGGTTATCGGCAGAAATTGTCCAAAAGCTGGAAGCGACGCGACCAGAAACCGTGGCCCAGGCCAGCCGAATCGCCGGCGTTACCCCGGCCGCTATTTCATTGCTGCTGATTACGATCAAAAAGCATAAAGTTAAACTGGCTAAGCAGGCTTAAGCGATGACGGTATTGCTAACGCGATTGAGTCAGGGGCTCAATCAACTTAATTTGTCATTGGATAATGAGCAGATTGAAAAATTGCATGAGTTATTGGTGCAACTATTAAAATGGAATAAAGCCTACAATCTGACGGCTATTAGCGATGAATACGAGGCGCTTAAATTGCACCTGCTCGATAGTCTGGCAGTGGTCCCTTATTGGCATTTTGCGACAACTCTGGATGTCGGAACCGGGCCTGGATTTCCGGGATTGCCGCTGGCGATCGCAAAACCAGATTTGGAATTTCACCTGCTCGATAGTAATAGCAAAAAAATTCGCTTTATTCGTCAGCAGGTCCATTCTCTGGGGCTCAATAATGTGGAAGCGCATCATTGCCGTGTCGAAGATCACCAATCGACGGGCTATCAGGCGATAGTATCTCGCGCCTTTGCTTCGCTCAAAGATATGGTGACTTTGAGCGAGCACTTACTAGCCGAGGACGGCCGCTGGATGGCCATGAAAGGCGTTTATGATCAAGCCGAGACCGCGGCGCTGCCCAGTCAGGTCTTGATCGAATCGGTTAATCCGCTGAGCGTACCAGGATTGAACGCTGAACGATGTTTAATCACATTGAAGCGATCAAATCATTGATCCCTGCGGCGATCAATCTATAATGGTTGGCTCGCTCATTTTTACTTAGCGGCGACCCATATCGGCGATAATAATTAAAATAACTTTAAAATCAAAAAGTTAACGAGCAGTGTTGGCAGTGACCCTAGCTGACCAGCACTGAAAGAAAGACACAGCGAAAGTATCAGAGGTATCTTGTGGGAAAAATCATCGCGGTAACCAATCAAAAAGGTGGTGTTGGAAAAACGACCAGCAGCATTAATATTGCGGCGTCGCTAGCTGCGACCAAACGCAAGGTGTTATTGGTGGATCTGGACCCGCAAGGTAACGCCAGTAGCGGTTGTGGTGTCGATAAAGACGAGCTGGAGATGCACGTGCTGGATGTGTTGCTGGGTGATAAATCGGCGACCGACTGTATTATTAATGCCGAACAAGCCGGCATTTGGGTTCTGCCAGCCAATTCCGATTTGGCCGCTGCTGAAGCGCATTTATTAAACATGGAAAACAAAGAGCTACGCTTGAAAAATGCGCTAGCACCACTGGTTGATCAATTTGACTATATCTTTATCGACTGCCCACCGAGTCTCAGTATTCTTACCGTCAATGCGCTGGTTGCCGCTCATAGCGTCATGATCCCGATGCAATGTGAATATTATGCCCTTGAAGGATTGAGCGCATTGCTGCAAACGGTTCAACAAATTACCGAACATGTTAACCCGGCGCTGGAGATTGAAGGCATTCTTCGCACCATGTATGACCCCCGCAATCGTCTGGCGGTCGAAGTCTCTGGTCAGTTGCACGAACACTTTGGCGATAAAGTCTATCGCACGGTGATCCCGAGAAATGTCCGTCTGGCAGAAGCGCCAAGTTATGGTTTACCGGCCCTGCTTTATGATCGATTGTCACGCGGGGCTAAAGCTTATTTAGCCTTGGCCGGTGAGATGATTCGCCGCCAGGAAGCGTTTGCAAACTCTGCGGCATAATCAATCTGATAATTACAAAAGATCCCCTATTCGAGAAATTCAATGAAAAAAAAACTGGGTCGTTCACCCTTAGATGCATTTTTAAGTAAGCCGCAAAAAGCCGGTAGTTCCGCTGAAGAAGACAGCGTTATTCCTAAAGGCGAATTACGCAAATTACCGATAGAAATGCTGCAGCCCGGTCAGTACCAGCCACGTAAAATCATGACCGATGACGCGCTGGAAGAGCTGGCCAGCTCGATCAAAGCCCAAGGCATAATCCAACCGGTGGTTGTCCGTTCGGTGGGTAAAGATAAATACGAAATTATCGCCGGTGAGCGCCGTTGGCGCGCATCGCAAATTGCCCAACTCGATGAAATTCCGGTGTTGGTCAAGGATATTCCTGATGAAGCAGCGATTGCCATGGCGCTGATAGAAAATATCCAGCGAGAAGATTTAAACGCCATGGAAGAAGCCACTGCGCTTCAACGCCTGATGCAAGAATTTAGCCTCACCCATCAACAGACCGCTGATGCCGTCGGAAAGAGCCGAACCACAGTGACCAATCTGATGCGCCTGTTGACCCTGACGGAACCTTGTCGGGTGATGTTAGAGCGCGGTGATATGGAAATGGGCCATGCGCGTGCGTTGTTGTCGTTACCTGGTGATGAACAAACCCAAATCGCGCGTACCGTTGTCGCCAAAGGGCTTACCGTTCGTGAAACGGAAAAATTGGTGCGCAAACATTTATCGCCAGTAAAATCGGCAAGTAAAACGGAAGCCGTTGATCCGCATATCGAACAACTCGAGCGCAACATCGCCGATAAAATTGGCGCGCCAATCAAGATCCTGCACGGTGCCAAAGGTAAAGGTAAAATTTCCATTCAATATAATAGTCTCGATGAGCTAGATGGGATCTTGCGCCATATGGGGATCGAGCAGCTTTAATCGATGCGCGCTATCTCTAAAATAACCGGGGCTTTTTAAAGAGCCCCTTTTTTGTTAAAAACAGCCAGAACAAAAAGGCCTAGCCGATTTAAACCATATGTCCATTACCGAACTTTCCCAATTGCAAAATCTCGAATCCTGGTCGACCCGCAAAACCAAAATGGTTTGTGTCAACGTGATCCAGGAAACCCCCGATGTTAAAACCTTTCAATTTAAAGCGACGCCCGAACAGTTGTTTCATTTTAAACCGGGCCAGTTTATCGGAATCCAATTGGAAATAGATGGCGAAAAACATTCTCGAAGTTATACCATCGCTTCGTCGCCGACACGCCCTCACTTACTAGAGCTCACCATTAAACGAGATCCTGGTGGTGCGGTGTCACCCTGGTTACATCGTCATGTCAAAGTCGGATCGGAGTTGGAGTTACGCGGACCGGCAGGACGGTTTAATTGTATTGATCTTGATTCAGATAAAGTCTTGCTGATTTCGGCGGGTTCCGGAATAACCCCGATGATGTCAATGGCGCGATTCTGGTGTGATCAGGCGGCCAATAAAGATATTCAATTTTTAAACTGGGCGCGCTCGACCCAGGATATTATTTTTCGTCGCGAACTGGCGTTAATGGACCATTGCCATCATGGGTTTAACGTCGAAGTGATTTGTACCCAGCCGGGATTGAGCGAAAATTGGTTGGGACGGCGCGGTCGCATTAATAAGAACCTCTTGTCAGATCTGGTTCCAGATTTACTGGAGCGCACCATTTTTTGCTGTGGCCCGGATGGGTTTATGACGCAAGTGAAAAATTGTCTTGATGAGTTGGGTTTTGATCGTAGCCGTTATCATGATGAAACCTTTGATCCGGGCGGCAAGAAAAAAGCCAAATTGGCGGCGGAGAAAATCCAGGAGCGTCAACTAGTGGCTGATGAGCCGACTGGCCCGTTTAAGCTCACTTTTGCAAAAACAGGAAAAACCGTAGAAGTAGAAGCCAGCGAAAATTTGCTCGAACGCATCGAGGCAGAGGGGATCGCGATCGAATCTGCGTGCCGAGCGGGAAATTGTGGTTGTTGCCAGGTGAAAAAATCGGCTGGTGAAACCAAAACGGTCAATGAAATTGGCCTCCACGAAGAGCGGCGCGCTGATGGGTATATACTGACCTGTACAACCCACCTTGCATCGGACGTCACTCTGGATATCTAAGCGATTGGTTGAATGAAAGCCAGGGACATTATCGCTCGCCTTCGTTCACTTGCCGATCCTGTTCGCGCCAGCGGTTCACAGCGTTTTTTTAAATCGGGCGCTGGCGATTATGGCAGCGGCGATCGCTTTCTTGGTATTTCGATGCCTGAATTGCGCCAGCAGGTAAAAGCTACCAAACCATTACCGCTAGAGATCTGCGTCGAGCTTTTATCTTCCCCCTATCATGAAGTGCGAATGTACGCTTTATTAATGATGGTGGAATTGTTCAAAAGTCGCGATCCCCATCAAAAAACTTCGGTTTACCGAGCCTATTTAGCCAATCGCCAAGGGATCAATAACTGGGATCTAGTCGATTGCGCCTGTTATAAAATATTAGGGCCGTATCTGGCAGCTCGCTCGCACGCGCCATTATTTCAATTGGCAGAATCAACACGACTCTGGGACCGACGTATCGCGATAGTTTCGACTTATCATTTTATCCGCAAGGGAGCGTTTCAAACGACTTTGGAACTCGCTCAATTGTTGCTCGCTGACAGAGAAGATTTAATCCATAAAGCGGTCGGCTGGATGCTCAAGGAAATCGGTAAGCGAGATCTAAAGGTTTTGGATCTGTTTCTTCAGGCCCACTACCGGGCCATGCCGAGAGTCATGTTGCGCACGGCAATCGAGAAATTACCGCGCCATAAGAGAGACGCGTACCTGAAAGGCCATGTCTGACGATTGCGCCGATTCACGCTTATTTTAAAGATTGATCGAGACGCACAATAATATCTATTACTCGCTCAGGATCGGAAAATGGTAACAGGTGTTCCCGTGTTTGGAGTGGAATATATTGCCCGGCGACAGAGCGTTTGACTAATTGTTGATAATAGGTTTTGGCATCGCTGCGCCATTTTTCGAGCCCTTTGATGTCATCGGCTTTTTCCGATTGTTCAATATAGGTCTGCTCAAAGTCAGTGTCGATTATCACGAGCGGAATATTGCGGGGTAAGTCGAGTTGCGCCGCGGCATCCAGATCCTCGCCGTAACGCGCGATTTCTTTAAAGGTATTCTGCAAGCTCGAAATGAGTAGCCGCTTAGCAAAAATTGCCGCCAGGTAGTCCCAATCGGTTTGGGTATCTTTATCAGCGAGCGTTTTTAAGTGGGCTAATTCCTGCGCGTTTTTTTGCTGCGCCCGCTCGTTGTATTTACCCTCACCAATATACGCCACGTATTGTTCTAGATTCTGCTTAAATGGCGCGGCGTCACTTTTATAGCGCTGGATTGAAAAATCGGTCAACACGTCGGGGTCGATAAAAGTCAGGGATAATATTTGCGCTTTCGCGGGTTGGCTAAAAAAGCTGTGCACCGCCAGGTTAGCGCTGGCAAAGGCGAGCAGGTGAATTTTTTCGAGTTTTAGTTGCTCGATAACCGCGTGTAAATCTGACCCAAATTGCTGATAACCGACCGGCGCGTCGGGGTTGCCGAGTACCTGCCCCGCTCGGTCAACGGATAGTGTAGGGTAGTGCTGAGCGAGTTTTGGCGCCAGTCGAGCAAACCATGCCGAGTCTGAATTCCAGTTGTCGGTAGGGCCCGATAACAATAAAACCGTGGCGGGTTTCGAGCGTGTCACACTCTCGGCCAGATCGGGTTTTGACCATTGTGTGATATAGACCGAGTGGCTACCGAGATCGAGCGGGTAACTATGACGCTCTGCCACAAGGGATTTGGAAACCCCAGCCAAGCTAAGGAATATCAGGATTGTTAAGGTTTTCATCATGCAAAGCGCACCAGGTGAAAAATGACACTCTAGTATGGAACACGCTCGCTGACATCTTGAAAAGTGTAACAATTCCTTAAATAACAGAGGCTTATAAAATTTAAGGTGAGGTTGAAATTTGACCATCACTGAACAGACGGGTTTGAATGTTCTACAAAGGTTAAAAATTGCTTAATTTACGGCTAATTAAGCCTATCGATCACTTGCTAATAAAGGCATTGATCTCTATAATTTGCGCCGCATTCAAGTGGTTGTTTTTTGCCCATGCAAGGTGCAGGCGTAAAGGTCACCCACATATTTCCGTTTGGTAAACGCTAGTTTGACTACAGCAAGATTGTATTTATGAGCCAGGCCTTAATCCAACGGGGATACCAGCAAGCCAAAAAACTGCTTTTCATCCAGGCATTCTTAATCCTGGTGGTAGCAAGTTTTGGGTTATTAAAAGAATTGATGGTAGCAGTCGCACTGCTATCGGGCGGAGCAGCGGTGTTTATAGCCAATAGCTTCTTCGTTTATAAGGCATTTTCCAAGTCTGGTGCGCAACAAAGCAAGCAAGTGGTTCGCGCTTTTTATTTTGGGGAAACCGTCAAAATCATTTTATCGGCCAGCATGATAGTGCTCGCCTTTTTGCTTTTGCCGGGCTATGAGGTTTATGTCTTAGTTGGATATGTAGCGGCGCTGCTTGGACAATGGTTAGCGCCAGTCATTATCAAAACTTATTAGAAACAGGACTAACAAGTTTATGGCAGAAACAAGTACGGGTTATATCAAACACCATCTGCAGAATCTCCAGGCGTGTTCGACCGAGCAAGGTTGGGCGTTTAACACTGCAGACAACCCACTTCTTTGTAAAGGTGAATTCTGGGCACTTAACGTTGATACTTTAGGTTTCTCAATTGGTCTTGGATTGATATTCCTGTGGATTTTCCGACGGGCAGCTAAAAAGGCGACCCCAGGTGTACCAGGTAAATTCCAATGTTTTATCGAAATGTGTATCGAGTTTGTCGATACCAATGTGAAAGATACTTTCCATGGTCGTAATAAATTAATCGCGCCTATGGGGCTAACGATTTTTGTCTGGGTTTATTTGATGAACCTGATGGATCTTATTCCTGTCGACTGGGTACCGGGTCTAGCCCACGCCGTTGGCATACCCTATTTAAAAATTGTACCAAGCACGGATGTTAATATTACATTTGCGATGTCGCTGTCGGTGTTTGTTTTAATCATCTTCTATAGCATCAAAGTAAAAGGTATCGGTGGTTTTACTAAAGAACTCACAATGAACCCTTTTAATCATTGGGCGGCAATTCCGCTCAATCTGATTCTAGAAGGCGCGGCGTTACTCGCTAAACCTATCTCATTATCGTTGCGATTGTTCGGTAACATGTACGCAGGCGAATTGATCTTTATTTTGATTGCATTGATGGGGTATGCACAGCTTCCGCTACACTTTGGTTGGGCGGTATTGCACTTACTCGTCATTTTCTTACAAGCTTTTATCTTTATGATGTTGACTGTGGTTTACCTCAGCCTGGCGCATGAAGATCACTAATTAATATTTAACTTAATAACTTTAAACTTAACTATTCCTCATTAGGAGAACACAATGGAAACAGTAATCGGTTTTACCGCAATCGCAGTAGCTATCCTTATCGGTCTTGGCGCACTAGGCGTAGGTATTGGTATGGGTCTTTTAGGTGGTAAATTCCTTGAAAGTGCTGCTCGTCAACCAGAATTAGCACCAATGCTTCAAGTTAAAATGTTTATCGTCGTTGGTCTATTGGATGCGGTTGCAATGATCGGTGTTGGTATCGCGTTATTCTTCACATTCGCTAACCCATTTGTTGAGCAACTAGCAGCGGTAGCAGGTTAATCAATCTCGAGTCTTTTCATTAACCGACATTAAGAGGAGATTGCCGTGGATTTTAATGCAACCCTGATTGGCCAAACGATAGCGATGATTTTCTTCGTTTGGTTCACCATGAAATTTATTTGGCCTTTACTTGACGGCATGATTACTGAACGTCAGGAAAAAATCGCCGAAGGGTTAGCTGCCGCCGATCGTAGCCAGCACGACTTAGAGCTGGCTCAAAAGAAAGCTGCAGAAACCATGCGCGAAGCCAAAGAGAAAGCGGCTGAACTACTCGACCAGGCGAAAAAACGTCACGCTGAGATTGTTGATTCAGCAAAAGACGATGCCCGTGCCGAAGCTAATAAGATCAAAGCTGGGGCACAAGCCGAAATCGAACAAGAAGTTCATCGCGCTCGCGAAGAACTACGCAAGCAAGTGTCTGTATTGGCAGTCGCTGGCGCAGAGAAAATTCTCCAACGTAGCATCGACGCGTCTGCTCAGGCAGATATTCTTGATAGCTTAGTTGCTGAACTTTAATAAAAAATGAAGGTGGCCCATGGCTGAACTAACAACCCTAGCAAGACCTTACGCAAAAGCTGCGTTTGAGTTCGCTTTAGAAGCAAAGCAACTGGCTGAATGGTCAGATATGCTCGGCTTTGCGGCTCAGGTAGTGAGCGATGAGGCAATGCAACAGCTATTAACAAGCCCTCATTTTACCAAAGAAGACCAAACAAACGCGATGCTCAAAGTTTGTGAAGAAAGAATCGATGCCAAAGGCGTCAACTTCATCAAGCTGCTGGGACAGAATGGCCGTTTGTTGGCTTTACCTGAAATTGAAGTGTTATTTAACTTCTTGCGTAGCGAGTTTGAAAAAACAATCGAAGCGCATATCACTTCAGCAACAGAGTTAAATGAGCAGCAAATTACTCAAATCAAAGAAAAATTAGCAGCCAGACTTGGCCGTGAAATTGAAGTTAGCGTTGATATTGACGCTGATATTTTGGGTGGTTTGATTATTCAAGCAGAAGATTTAGTCATCGACGGTTCGGTACGCGGAAAGCTGGCCAAATTGTCTGATACTTTAAACGTATAAAGGAACAGAGCATGAGTGTGCAACTGAATCCATCAGAAATCAGCGAGTTAATCAGACAACGTATCAACGAGTTTGAAGTTGTTTCTGAAGCTCGTAACGAAGGTACGATTGTTAGTGTATCTGACGGTATCTTAAAAATTCACGGTCTTGCAGAAGTTATGCAAGGTGAGATGATCGAACTGCCTGGCGGTAAATACGGCCTGGCATTAAACCTTGAGCGCGATTCAGTTGGTGCGGTAGTTCTGGGTGACTACTCTGACATCGTTGAAGGTCAAAAAGCCAAATGTACTGGCCGTATCCTCGAAGTTCCAACAGGCGAGTGTATGCTCGGCCGTGTTGTTGACGCATTGGGTAATCCTATCGACGGAAAAGGTCCAATCGAAGGCGCGACTTTTGCACCGGTAGAAAAAGTAGCGCCAGGTGTTATCTCTCGTCAATCGGTTGATCAGCCAGTGCAAACGGGTTACAAATCTGTTGATGCGATGATTCCTGTCGGTCGTGGTCAGCGTGAGCTGATTATCGGTGACCGTCAAACAGGAAAAACTGCTTTAGCGATTGACGCGATCATCAACCAAAAAGACACAGGAATTCGCTGTGTATATGTTGCGATTGGTCAAAAAGCTTCAACCATTGCCAACATCGTCCGTAAATTAGAAGAGCACGGCGCAATGGCTAACACTATTGTTGTTGCGGCAGCGGCTTCTGATTCTGCGGCACTACAATTTATCGCGCCATTTGCCGGTTGTACCATGGGTGAATATTTCCGTGATAACGGCGAAGACGCATTAATCGTTTATGATGATTTGACCAAGCAAGCTTGGGCTTATCGTCAAATTTCACTTTTGCTTCGTCGTCCACCAGGCCGTGAAGCTTATCCAGGTGATGTATTCTACTTGCATTCACGTCTGCTCGAGCGTGCTGCGCGAATCAATGCAGACCACGTTGAAAAAATTACTGATGGTCGCGTGAAAGGTAAAACCGGTTCTTTAACCGCGTTACCAATTATCGAAACTCAGGCAGGTGACGTATCGGCGTTCGTACCGACCAACGTTATCTCGATCACCGATGGTCAGATCTTCCTGGAAACTGATTTATTCAACGCGGGTATCCGACCAGCGGTTAACGCCGGTCTATCGGTATCTCGTGTTGGTGGTGCTGCGCAAACTAAAGTCATCAAAAAATTAGGTGGTGGTGTTCGATTGGCACTCGCGCAATATCGTGAATTGGCGGCGTTTGCCCAGTTTGCATCTGACCTTGACGATGCGACTCGTGAACAACTTGAGCATGGTCAACGCGTTACCGAATTGATGAAGCAAAACCAGTATGCGCCTATGTCAGTTGCGCAAATGGCGGTTTCATTATATGCGGCTGAGAAGGGTCACTTGAAAAACGTTGAGCTCACCAAAATCCTGGATTTTGAAGCGGCGTTACAAGACCACATGAGCAGCAATGAAAAAGTGTTAATGGATAAAATTAACAGCAGCGGCGATTACAACAAAGAAATCGAGGCTGAGCTAGAAGCTGCAATTATTAAGTTTAAAGAAACTGCGACTTGGTAACAATGAATGGGGGAGTCTCACTCCCCTTTTCTGCTAAGCAGTTTGCTGCAAGTTAACGAATAGATTTTTAATTTAACTAACTGGAACAGTCTATGGCGGTCGGAAAAGAAATTCGTACCAAGATTGGAAGTATTAAAAATACTCAGAAGATCACCAGTGCGATGGAAATGGTTGCTGCGAGTAAAATGCGTAAAGCGCAAGATCGAATGGAAGCGACCAAACCCTACGCAGAAAAGATCCGTGGCGTAATCGGTCATTTGGCAATGGGTCACACTGAGTATAAGCACCCATACATTATTGAGCGCGAAGTTAAGCGTGTCGGTTTTATCGTGGTTTCAACGGATCGCGGTCTGTGTGGTGGTTTAAATACTAACCTTTTCAAAAACGCACTTAAGTTCATGCAAGAGTGGCAAGAAAAAGAAGTTGAACTCGATTTATGTTTGATCGGCTCAAAAGCGGCGGCATTTTTTAATCGATTTGGCGGAAACGTTGTTGCGAAAACTTCCGGCTTAGGTGATACACCGACTGTGACTAATTTAATTGGTACTGTAAAAGTCATGCTGGACGCCTTCGACGAAGGTCGCATCGACCGTTTGTATCTGGTTCACAATGAATTTGTGAATACCATGACACAAGAGCCAAGAGTTCACCAATTATTGCCGGTTGAAAAACAGGAAGAAGATGAATTAAAACATCACTGGGATTATATCTACGAACCTGACGCGAAAGAGCTTCTTGATGTGTTATTGGTCCGTTATATCGAGTCTCAGGTTTATCAAGGCGTTGTGGATAATATCGCGTGTGAACAGGCATCACGAATGGTTGCGATGAAAGCGGCAACCGACAATGCCGGCGATATCATTGACGATTTGCAGTTGATTTACAACAAGGCTCGTCAGGCAGCAATTACCCAGGAAATCTCTGAAATCATTGGCGGCGCTGCGGCGGTGTAAATGATTTGCAGCTGCGGTTTAACCGCCTGCTCGTTTAAGAGATTTCAAGTTAACGAATTTTAAAGATTAAATTAAATAGAGGAACAAACAATGAGTAACGGTAGCATTGTTGAGATCATTGGCGCTGTCATCGACGTGGAATTTCCACGGACTGATGTACCAAAGGTGTATGACGCACTCGATATCGAAGGTAGCGAGTTAGTATTAGAAGTTCAGCAACAATTAGGTGACGGTGTTGTCCGTTGTATCGCGATGGGTTCCTCTGAAGGGATGAGCCGTGGCATGAAAGTGACCAATACGGGTGCACCAATTTCTGTGCCAGTGGGTCAAGAAACCCTGGGTCGTATCATGGACGTTCTGGGTAATCCAATCGACGAAAAAGGTCCAATCGGCGAGCAAGAAAGAATGTCGATTCACCGTGAAGCGCCGACTTATGAAGACCAGGCTGCTGCTAACGAATTATTAGAAACGGGTATCAAAGTTATCGACTTGGTATGTCCTTTCGCTAAAGGTGGTAAAGTTGGTCTGTTTGGTGGTGCCGGTGTTGGTAAAACCGTAAACATGATGGAGCTGATCCGTAACATCGCAACAGAGCACAGTGGCTTCTCTGTATTTGCGGGTGTCGGTGAGCGTACTCGTGAAGGAAACGATTTCTACCACGAAATGACGGACTCAAACGTAATCGACAAAGTATCACTGGTTTACGGTCAGATGAATGAGCCTCCAGGAAACCGACTCCGCGTTGCTTTGACTGGTTTGACTATGGCGGAAAAATTCCGTGATGAAGGTCGTGACGTACTCCTGTTTATCGATAACATCTATCGCTACACACTTGCGGGTACCGAGGTATCGGCACTGCTCGGTCGTATGCCTTCTGCGGTAGGTTACCAGCCGACACTGGCGGAAGAAATGGGTGTTCTTCAAGAGCGTATTACTTCAACTAAGACTGGGTCGATCACATCGGTTCAGGCGGTATACGTACCAGCTGATGACTTGACTGACCCGTCTCCAGCGACAACCTTTGCTCACTTGGACGCGACTGTTGTATTGTCTCGTCAAATCGCTGAGCTGGGTATTTACCCTGCGGTTGACCCACTCGATTCTACTTCACGTCAGCTAGACCCACTCGTTATCGGTCAAGAACACTATGACGTAGCGCGTGGTGTGCAAGGTGTACTTCAGCGTTATAAAGAGTTGAAAGACATCATCGCCATCTTGGGTATGGACGAATTATCAGAAGACGATAAGCAGACAGTGGCACGTGCTCGTAAGATTCAACGTTTCTTATCACAACCATTCTTCGTTGCTGAAGTTTTCACCGGTTCACCAGGTAAATACGTTTCACTAAAAGATACCATTGCTGGCTTCCAGGGCATCTTAAATGGTGAGTACGATCACTTACCGGAGCAAGCTTTCTACATGGTTGGTTCTATTGAAGAAGCGGTTGAGAAAGCGAAATCAATGTAAGTTGAATGTAAGTTTCGGCTTTCGGGCATAGGAAATTGAATATGTATACATTTCATTTAGATATCGTCAGTGCTGAGAAGTCAATCTTCTCAGGCACTGTAGACTCATTGGTTGCAAGCGGTGAGTTGGGGGAACTGGGAATTGTACCTGGTCATGCCCCACTGCTGACGTCGTTGAAACCTGGTACGGTGAAAGTTACTGACCATGATGGAAATGTAGAGCATTACTACGTTTCTGGCGGAACTCTGGAAGTGCAACCGCATATCACGACGATTCTTGCAGATACCGCGGCGCGCGCTGATGATGTGGATGAAGCGGCAGCGATCGCCGCTAAAGAAGCCGCTGAAGCAGCCATGGCCGACCAGAATTCAGAAATCGAATACGCAGAAGCTGCTGTCGAGCTGGCTGAAGCGGTCGCACAATTACGAACTATTCAACAAATTCGTAAGAAGCTTAAGTAGTAAGTTTCAGTGTCAGTCTGAAGTAGTGTTCTAAAAAAGACGCTTTTTAAAGCGTCTTTTTTTTGCCCGAAAAAAAGCGAATTAAAAACAAACCTTTTTGGCGTGAATAACGACTATATAAGTAATATCGATTCACACAGGGCGAAGGACCATGAAATTATCCGTAATCAAACCACTTTGCGCGATGATTGCCAGCCTGCTGATGTGTTTAGCATTTTCGTTAGCGCTCCCCAGTAAAGGTGAAAGTGATTGGGTAAAACAACCTCATCAAAGCGCCGGTCATACGCAATGCCAGCTGCAAGATCACCGACCATCCTGGTAGCCTCTTTCGGTGCCACAAATAAATGCTAACAACTTGAAATTTAACTTATTATCTAATCCGACATTCCTTTGCTAAAATGACAAAAATAGCCAGAAAAAGGTATTGGGATGATCCAACGACTCAGTTTGACCGAGAAATGTCTTTCGGTCGCGACCCGCGTTCGACCGGGTGAAGGCAATGCTGTCCTGCTGTTAATTCTCAATGCTTTTCTGCTGCTCTATTCCCACTATTTGTTAAAAGTTGTTCGAGAATCTTTAATACTGGCCAACGGAACTGCGCTCGATAAAAGCCTGGCGACGGCATTATCGGCCCTGACGGTAGGGCTTGCTGTTTTTATTTACACCCTCTTCTACAAAAAATTTCAGACTAAACCGCACCGTTATGTTTTAACCCGGATGGTAAACGGTTTCTTTTTTATTAATATCCTATTGTTTATGGGGTTGATCACATTTGAGATCCGAACCCCGATGATTTTTTATATCTGGCAAAGCATTTATGGCGTGTTACTGATTTCGCATTTCTGGTCATTTTGCGCCGATCTGATGAATCAGAAAACCGGTAAACGATTATTTCCACCCATTATGATTGGCGCGACATTGGGGGCCTGGATTGGATCGCTTTCGGCGGATTGGGTTTATAGTTTATCTGGACTTCCCGGGATCTTTCTCGCAGCGCTATGTTGCCTCTTTTTCGCCACCCAGTTATCCCAATGGGCGGAAGCGAAACTGCCTGAGGATTCAAAAAATCATAGAATTCTCGACAGTGAAGTAAACCCCAATCAGTCAGTGTTAGATGGCTTTCGACTGATTCTCAATAAGCGTTATTTGCTCTTGATAGCTTGCCTGGTGATTTTGATGAACTGGATCAATACCACCGGCGAATTTATTTTTGCGTCCTACGTTAAAGATGCTGCTAGTGCAGCGGTTGCAGCGGATAGCCAGCTGGACGCCGGAGAATTGATCGCTCACTATTATTCTACCTACTATACCTGGATCAGTTTGTTGGGATTTTTGATGCAAACCTTTCTGGTTGCGCGGGTATTTATCTGGATTGGTATTAAAGGTAGCGTACTGGTTTTGCCGGTGGTGATGATCCTGGGGTATGGGCTGTTGGCATTTATTTCGGTGTTTGTTGTCGCGCGTCTGGTACTGGTGGTCGAAAATAGCACCAGTTACTCGATCGCGAACACCACGCGCAACGCGCTTTTTTTACCCTTAGATCGAGAAGAAAAATATCTCGGCAAAACCACTATCGATACCTTTTGTTGGCGGCTGGGAGATTTTATTCAGTTTGGCGTGATCTACTTGACGGTCAATAATCTGAATTGGCACACCCAGGAATTTATAGGGCTTAATCTACTTCTATCTTTTGCAATGCTGGGAGTATGTTGGCAAATTTCCCGCCATTATCAAGAAAAAAAAGCGGCCAACCGTGAAGGAAATGCGCCGGTGCTAAAAGGCGAGCCACCGGCATTTGACCTTTGCTCGGGATGGGTTATGCGTGGCAAAATCTCTGAAGAGTTATTTTATGACGCTGATCCTGGTGACGCTTTTCGTTATTATTTGACGACCCTCGATGGAAAAAAACTACCGCGTTGGATTAAGTTTGACCATCATAATTTAGCGATCACCTTTTCGCCGCCAGCAGGTGCTAGCGGCGAAATGTCTTTGAATTTAAAAGTGACTGATTCTGACGAACTCAGTTGTGAAACGCCGATAAAAATCCGCTGGTCGAGCGATTTAACCATGAGCGATGAACTCATCCGACTGGGTGATTCGGCTTAATTAATTTTATCCCGGATCGAGTTCAAGAATTTTATCGCGACGACGTAACAACGCTCTGACCTGGTCGCGATTAAGAAGGCCATGCATGACTTTCCGCAATGCGTCGGCTTCCAGCGATTGCAGTGCCGCGCGAACTGATGGTGTAAGCTTTATGTTGCTGGTATCAATATCCTCTGGAAGTTTTCGGTGGGTTGAAAAAGCCCGGGAATGGTCAATCCAGATGAGTTGCCCCTGAACCTGTTCGACCAGGATATTGGTCGGGTTAGGATCTTTGTTGTAAATCAACAGATCAAATACCCGCATCAGATTCATCTGCGCTTCAAAACTACAATGCCCTTCGTATTTCCAACCTTTTTGCTCTGCCGTGTATAAATTGTAGCTATCTTCGACCCAAAATTTTATCGCTCCGGGAATATTATTCACGGTTCGTTTAAATGCCATAGGCACCAGACGAAAGCCGAGCATGTCACTCAGCCGATAAGCGGCGATATCATAGTGGTAGCGATCGGCATATTTTTCCGCACCATCTTTTGAGCGGCGTCTTTGCATCCCGGGATCGGTATCGATATATTTAAATGCGGCGCGAACTTTTGCGCGTGGATCATTAAAAGTCAAACGGTAAGGTTCGGTAATACCGGTGTTGAGCGATTCGACTTTGCTAATTTCGCCGTGTTGTAAAATATCAGCGACTTCCGCGAGGGTTAACTGAGGCGGATAGCTGATGGTCTGGTGTTTTGCGGCAAGCGGCTGATACGTTTTTCCCTGATGATCAAAAACGGTTGTCTGACCCGGCTCGATTTTGATCAGGTTTGCTCGTCCTTGGTAAACTTGCGCCAACATACCTGTGTCCATCATAAAAACTTTGCCCTCCAGGCGGGTTTCTATCTGCCGGGAGTCCGTAACGGTATGCCCTAAAAAAAGTCGTTTTATATCAAACTGATCGAATAATGCATCGATAGAGGCTTGCTCATAATAAGGGTGGCAATACACGGCGCCGCGATACCAGGTGGGGCTTTGCGAGGAAAACATAAACTCATGACCAGACAGGTCAAAGCGATTTTTTTCCTTGGCCTTGAGCCCTACAATTTCACTTTCGCGCTGATGAAAAGAGCTGCCGACGGGTAAGTGGTCGCGCCGGATTAATTGATGCCAGTCATTAATGTAGCGACGTAATTCTGCTTTCAATTCATCATTGATTTTTGCCAGATTTTTACCCATTAACGTCGCTGACAAACCGCCGTGGGTAAACAGGTTTTGCTGCGCTTTATAAAGCACAGGTTTTTCTAGCAACCATTGACCATATTTGCCTTTCGGTGAGAAAGCTTCAAAACGGGCGAAAAATCCCGCTGGGTGTTGGCGATCAAACTGCGCTCTGAGCTCAGTTCGGTCGATGGGTTTTGATTGACCAGCTTGGCCTTTTTTGGGCGGAGTTTGAGCGCTTCTTTTTTTCTGATGATAACGAAGATATTGTTGAAAGTATTTGTCACGGGTGTGGGACGATTCATCTGCGGCGAACTCTGCGTATTCGGCTGGTGCAACGTATCGTAAATCGCCGACCAAAATCATTACCTCGTGGTTGCCCAGTACCAGCTGAAAATGGCCGCCCGCAGCTTTAGCCTGGCGTTCCAGTTTCATCATTAAATCTAAAATTTTTCGTGGTGCGGGTCCGCGATCGAGCACGTCGCCGGTAGAAACTAAAATCGCGTTGCCGCCCGACCAGTTGAGCTGCTGATCAATTAATTGATTATTTTGGAGCAAGTTGACCAACGCATCAAATGCGCCGTGGGTATCGCCGAAGGCCCAGAGGGTCGGCGATTTTTGCGTGTCAGCCGAGCCTATGGCCAGACTGGCCCAACAAATCAATGTACAAAAAATAGCTAGCCTCATCAGCATATTGTTGTCCTTTTTACGCTCTGAGTTCAATAATCATAGCGCTTTAGCGGCTATTTTTCGATCAATAACTTGAGTCTGGTAACACGCTGTCTGTGAAGAGACTCGGTGTGAGCCGGTTTTATCCTCAGTACTAGCGGTTTCGTACAATGGCTTGTGGGATTCGGCCCAGCCCTCTTGCTTGCCCGCAAAAACCTCAGTAAAAGTGGATTGATATCCCTTCTGACAGTCAGGAACAGATTGATGAAAAAGTTTCAACTCGTTGGCGTGTTGCTCGCTTTTGTCTTGTTCGCTATGCCGACCAGCGGGCGAGGAGAAGCCGCAAAAGTGGTTAAATTGCATCGTTATACCAGTCTGGCGGCCTGGAATGTGAATGCATTCTGGATTGAACTGGAAAACAGCATAGTGCTAATTGATGCGCAATTGTTACCCCAGGACGCGAAAATGCTCGCCAGCAACATCAAGTCGACAGGTAAGCCACTCGCCGGTGTATTTATTACCCATCCCCACCCGGATCATTTTGCCGGTCTGGCGGTGCTTAAAGATACCTTTGGTACATTTCCGATTTACGCCTCGCAAGAAACGGCAAATCATCTGGCAGTCGCGTTGCAACAATTTTTAAACAGTGGATTTTCCAAACCCTTTGGCGACGGGGTTGAGCGACGTCTGGTCAAGGTCACTAATATTTTAAAAACAAACCAAGCGGTAACGATTGAAGGCCAGACATTTATTCTTGATCAGCTTGGAGCTGGCGAGTCGCAGGATAATTGTGTCATCTTTATGCCGCAAAAAAACTGGTTGTTTACTGGTGACGCCACTATGCATCACAGCCATTTTTACCTCGGTGAAGGACGCAGCAAAAACGTGCTCGCGCAGTTTCAGTTAATCCGCCAACGCTATCCTGAGGCGACCTTATATAGTGGACATGGTGAGCCCGCCCGCATCGGCATCGTTCGTGAGTTGACAGATTACGTTGAGCTTGTTCGCGCTCTGGTTGGCGAAGCGATCCAACGGTCAGAAAATTTAGATGACAATAAACAGCAACTCACTCGCCACAAACGCCGAGAAATTGCTGAAAAAATTATTAAACACTTTCCTAACTGGAATGATTTTGGATTTGACCCGCTCCAAGTCGCTGCGATGAATATTTACGGGGTAGAAATGGAGCTACTCAAGGTCAAACCGCAAATGGGGACTAATCAGTAACAGGAGAATCCTATGTACAATCCAATCATTGCACAACAGGCCACGCGTACCATAACCCTGGGTCAACTCCAGTACGATGCGAGTAGTCAGTGTCTTTCCGATGGTCAGGAAACCATCTATTTGCGAAACAAACTCAACGAAGTATTGTTTCATATGGTTGCTAATAATCACCGCGTCGTTTCTCGCGAAGAATTAATTGAAAAAGTGTGGCAAGGCAACCACTACACGGGGGTAAAAGGAGTGACTCACAGTGTTTGTAAACTGCGCAAAACTTTTCAAGAATTAGGTGCAGACAACATTCATATTCATACTTTTCCCAAACAGGGATACGCGCTGTCGGTGGATTAACTGCGTTTGCCGCGAGAGAAAATATCGCGCGACGAATTATTCAATACCGAGCCGCGTTAACAGCCGTTCTTTATGGGTTTGGCTGACATTGACTTTGTCGCCGCTTTTTAAAATGACGGCGTATTGGCCATCGGCGAGGGTTAAAAATTCGCTGACCTGAGAGAGGCGAACCATGGCGGTCCGATGAATACGGATAAAATCGTCGTCAGGTAGATGTTTTTCCAGATAACTCAAACTGACTCGATGCAAAATGACCTGATTGTCCAGATGAAGTTCGATGTAATTACCAGCGGTTGATAACCAGTTGATTTGCGCTACCGGGATCAGTTGGATTCGACCGACCGACCTTACGATCAAGGTATCTAAAATCTGAGTGTCATTCTGGGTAATTTGATCCAGCTGTGTCACCTGTTGCAGCTGGCTCTGTTTAACGCTCAGTAACTTTTCGATGCGCGCCAGTGTTTTCGTCAATCGCTCGTCATCAAAGGGTTTGAGTAAATAGTCCAATGCACATAATTCAAACGCTTCGACCGCATGAACATCATATGCGGTAACAAAAATGATTAAAGGGGGATGGACGAGTTGTTGCAATTGATGACAAACCTTCAGGCCATTTAAACCAGGCATTTTAATATCGAGAAATACCACCTTGGGTTGAAGCTTTATCACGCTATCTAACACTAGGTCGCCACGTTCGCATTCGCCGATTACCCGCCAGTGAGGGTAATCTTCCAGAGCACAACGAATGTTGGCGCGCGCGAGTTTTTCATCGTCGACAATCAGGGCGGAAATAAGCGTTGATTGTTTTGTCATTTAATCACCCGCTTGCGACGGCAATGATAATGTGACGCGATAGCTGGTTGCAGTGGTCTCGGTGTTAATGGATACCGGTTTTGTGTAAAGCAGTTTTAACCGATCAGCCAGATTACTGAGCCCGATGCCTAAACCATCGTTAAGCTGGCCGTCGTCAATTGGCGTGGTGCAATGGGTATTTTCAACCAGCAGGTTTAATCGCTGTGCTTTATCATCGATGGAAATTTTTAACCGCATCGGTTGTCCGGTTTTTTCCAGTCCATGTTTAATCGCGTTCTCGACAAAAGTCTGTAATAAAAACGGAGGGCACTCCTGATTTTTACTGGCACGGTTATCGACGATTAACGAGTCTAACTGTTTGTCAAAACGCAGTGCCTGCAAAGACAAATAATCACGCACAAAATCGAGCTCATGGTCAAAACTGACCAGTTTCTGACTGCTCGCTTCCAGCGCATATCGCAATAAATCGCTCAATCGTTTGATCGCCGTTAGCGCCTGTTTTTTATCTGCAATTCTCACCAGACTCGCGATCGCATTGAGTGAATTGAAAAGAAAATGTGGTTCAAGTTGCGAGAGTAATGACTGGATACGTAGCTCACTTAATTGCAGCTCGAGTTCGACGTTGGTTTGTTTGGCTTGAAGGGCTTCGAGTTTATTCTGGTTGGCGCGCCGGTAATAAAGTGTCGCGAAACAAGCACCGAGTACGACCCCATAAAGCATCAGACTGTAAATCCAGTAGAAAATCGGGATCTTCAAAAAAGATTGCCACATGGACAGGTCGGACACCGCACGCATCGTCATAAACGAACGGGTCTCGAGCACACAGACAAACGGCGCCCACAAAAGCAGCATCAACAGTGAGGTATTGAGCGCTGACAGTCGCCGCGAGTGGAGTTGTTTTTCTAAAAACCAGTAAAAGACAGGCGTGACAAACATCCAGGGGGCAAAACTGATCAAATATCCAACGGTGCGATTGTAAACATTCACTTCCATGCCGGCTCGGCTGGAATCAATAAATGATGCCGATAAACTGATGCTGATGAAAACCGACCAGACAACAAAGTTGGCGATTAATGCACGACTATTAAAGGTTAAGGATTTCATCCTAGCAAGGATAGCTAAATCCTTGAAAAGATAAAAGATATCTTATCCCAGTAAAGCGGGATTTGAAACATCAGCAAGGGGCAATTCACGTTATGACTCTGTAATTGTTCGCCTGGTTGCACGCACCGCCAATCTACCAATGGTTTTCAAACCCAGCTCGCGCCTATGTTATTGGCGCTTTGTTAGCGGCATCTCGCGTAGCGAAGGTTTCTCAATTAGATGGTTTAACTCCGCTCGGGATCTGAGTAAAATAGCGGGCTTAGTTCACTGACTCACGGATCAACACATAGAATGGATATCCAGGTAATTATTCTGGCCGCCGGCAAAGGTAGCCGTATGAAATCGCGACTGCCCAAAGTGCTTCATAAACTGGCGGGAAAACCGCTGGTTCAACATGTGATCGATAATTGTCGTTCCATGGGCGCAAACCACTGCCATTTAGTGGTCGGTCATGGGGCGGAGCAGGTTAAAGATACGGTGATTGCGTCTAATATCGAGCTGACTTTTGTCACGCAGACCGAGCAGCTGGGTACCGGTCATGCCGTTAAAATGGCATTAGACGGTCTAAAAGATGATACCCCGACGTTGATCCTCTACGGCGATGTACCGCTCACTCACCATGATACCTTGTCACAATTAGTGGATATTCATTTAGCCGACCCAACGGGCATCGCCCTGATGACCTGCTACCTGGAGGATCCCACGGGTTACGGGCGAATCACTCGCGATGATAAGGATCAAGTGACCGGTATTGTTGAGCATAAAGACGCCAACGACGCACAAAAAGCCATTAACGAAATTAATACCGGCATTTTATGTTGTAACTCGAGCCAGCTTAAGCAGTGGATTGGACAGTTGAATAATGATAATGCTCAGGGAGAGTATTATCTGACAGATATCATAGCGATGGCGGTGAACGATGGCCATCAGGTAACGACCGCTCAACCTATTGATTTGCACGAAGTAGAAGGCATTAATACCTTGGCTCAACTGGCAGAACTGGAACGCGTTTGGCAGCTGGAAATGGCCAAGCAGTTGATGGAAGGCGGCGTGACCTTTATGGATCCAACGCGCTTTGATCTGCGCGGCACGCTGGTATGTGAAAACGATGTCGTCATTGATATCAATTGTGTGATTGAAGGAAAGGTTTTTCTTAAAGCCGGCGCGCAAATTGGACCAAATGTTTGCCTGAAAGACTGTACCATTGGCGCCGACTCGGTCGTGTACGCTAATAGTGTGGTTGAAGGTGCGATAGTCGGAGAAGCTTGCAGTGTCGGGCCATTTGCGCGGTTGCGTGCGGGGACAGAATTACACGATGATTCGCATATCGGCAACTTTGTCGAAATTAAACAGTCTATTATTGGCGCCGGCACCAAGGCGGGCCACCTGGCCTATCTTGGCAATAGTGAAGTTGGCAAAAAAGTAAATATTGGCGCCGGTACGATTACCTGCAACTACGATGGTGCCAGCAAACATAAAACCATCATCGAAGATAACGCATTTATCGGTTCAGACACTCAATTGGTCGCACCGGTCAAAGTCGGCAAAAACGTCACAGTGGGCGCCGGAACTACGGTGACCACCGATGTTTCCGACGACGCCTTGTGTATCAGCCGAGTCAAACAGAAACAAATTGAAGGTTGGTCGCGACCAACCAAAAAGAAATAACTGTCAGGAGTATCAAACGCAATGTGTGGAATAGTAGGCGCTGTAGCGCAAAGGGATATTGCAGAAATTCTAGTTGAAGGGTTAAAACGCCTTGAATATCGCGGGTATGATTCAGCTGGGTTGGCAGTCATTTCAAATAATAAAATCGGCCGCTTGCGGCGCGTCGGCAAAGTCGCAGAATTACAAAAAGCGATGGAAGACTCGCCAATCGATGGCAATATTGGCATCGCGCATACACGCTGGGCGACACACGGCGAGCCCAACGAGAGTAATGCGCACCCGCATTTCTCCAATGATCGCATTGCGGTGGTTCACAACGGTATTATTGAAAATTATGAAACCTTGCGCGAAGAGCTCAAAAGCCAGGGATATGCATTTAGTTCTGATACCGATACCGAAGTGATGGCCCATTTGATCGAGCGGGAACGCCAGTCCTCTGATTCGTTACTAGCAGCGGTGCTGAAAGCAACACGATTATTAGAAGGCGCTTATGGTACGGTTGTGATGGACCAACAAACACCAGACCAACTGGTAGTGGCCCGTTCCGGCAGCCCGTTAGTGTTAGGTAAAGGAATTGGCGAGATGTTTATCGCTTCGGATCAGTTGGCCCTGTTACCTGTAACCCGCCAATTTATGTTTCTGGAAGAAGGCGAAGTCGCTGAAGTGACCCGCCGCAGCGTTAAAATCCTTTCGCCAACCGGTGAGCCGGTCGCGCGTGAATTTGAAGAATCCAGTATTCAGCACGATGCCGGAGATAAAGGTAACTTCCGCCATTTTATGATGAAGGAAATTTTCGAACAGCCGACCTCAATCACCAACACCTTAGAAGGCCGCCTGAATCATGACAACGTCATTGTTGAATCATTTGGTAATCGCGCCCCTGAGCTACTCACCAAAGTCGAGTCGGTCACCCTGATTGCCTGCGGAACGAGTTATCATGCGGCAATGGTCGCCAAATACTGGATCGAATCGATGGTTGGTATCCCCTGCCAGGTTGAGATTGCCAGTGAATATCGTTATCGAAAAACGGTGGTCGTCGCCAATTCGCTGTTTATCAGTATCTCGCAATCCGGTGAAACCGCCGATACGTTGGCCGCGTTACGGCTGGCAAAAGAGCAAGGCTTTATGGCCAGCCTGACTATCTGTAACGTGCCCGGCTCTTCCCTGGTCAGAGAATCGGATATGGCCTTTATGACCCGGGCTGGCGCTGAAATTGGGGTGGCATCCACCAAGGCGTTTACCACTCAATTAACAGGCTTATTGATGTTATCAGTCGCCATGGCACAGGTGAAAAAGACGTTACCTGAGTCAGAAATTGCGGCGATTGTGGAATTGATGCGTCAAATTCCCTCGGAAATTAATGAAGCGTTGGCGATGGACCCAACGATTGAAGCCATCGCTGAAGAATTTACTGAAAAAGAACATTGCCTGTTTCTCGGTCGCGGCGAGCAATACCCGATCGCGATGGAAGGTGCCCTCAAACTGAAAGAAATTTCCTATATTCATGCCGAAGCTTACGCCGCTGGCGAACTCAAACACGGACCACTGGCGCTTATCGATCAGGATATGCCGGTGGTGGTGGTCGCGCCGAATAATGAACTAATTGAAAAATTGAAGTCGAATATGGAAGAGGTGCGAGCGCGCGGCGGTCAATTATATGTGTTTGCCGATGAAGATAGTGAAATAAGCGCTAACGACGGGATAAAGATCATTCACTGTAGCGCAAAAAGCAATTATATTGCTCCCATCGTGTTTACGGTACCGCTGCAACTCTTGTCTTATCACGTTGCAGTGATCCGTGGAACGGATGTGGATCAGCCGAGAAATCTGGCCAAATCGGTCACCGTCGAATAATCGTCGATATTAATCGTATTAATGAGGATAGTATGAATTTAAGAAAAACTTTAATGACCTTAACTGCGCTATTGGCAGGCGCATTTGTTACCCTGGCCAGCGCCGCCGAAACTAACCTGGTTGCTGGTGAGCACTATGAAATCACTGCGCCCAAAGGCAGTGATGAGCCTATGATGGAAGAGTTTTTTAATTATGCCTGCGGGGCGTGTTACGGCATCGAAAAATTTATGGGTGACTTTAAAAAGAACAATCCGGGTATTAAGGTGAAGCTGGTGCCACTCGAGCTAAATCCTGCCTGGAAAATTTACGTGAAAGCCTACTACATTGGCGAAAAGCTTAACGTACTGGAGAAAAGTCACAGCAAACTTTTCCATCGCTTGCACGTCGAGAAAAAAGCGTTCAAAGGTGAAGACGATATGAAAGCATTTTTCCTCTCACTGGGTGTCGAAGAAAAAGCGTATGACGATGTCGCCAAATCCTTCTGGTTAGCCACTCAGGTACGTAAATCTAAACAATACGCGATGAAACACCGGGTGATGAGTACACCGACGCTATTGGTGAATCAGCGATTCAAGCTGAATAACCGCAACATTGGCGATTACACTAAGATTGAGCAGGCGGCTATCACTTTGTCTGGCGTGGCTAGTCAATCAGTCGCGGCGCAATAAAAGACGGTTAATTGCCCTCCATTAGGCCACCCATGTAATGTTCGATAATCAGGGATTCCGAATAACGGTTTCCCTGTTTAATTACCCGAAAATCCGTCGAAATTCCTGTCTGAAACAGTTTCTTACATCCTTTAATCCCCCTTTCCCGACTTTCTCGGTAACCTGATCGACTAAGTGGTTAAAGGCTGGGCCAGATTACCTGTGGGGGTAATTGCCGGGCTGAAACTGAATCAGGAGATAATCCAATGAAAAAAACGATATACGCGGTTGCCTTAACGGCTTTAATGGGGACTTCGTCGAGTGTGATTGCTCACAATGATGTGTGTAATTACTCAACTGATTACAATATTAATATCGATGAAAAGCGCGTCGTATTCTCAAAAAATAATGGCGATAAGTTTGAATTTATCGACAATAAATTGTTAATAAACGGCGATCCTGTCGTGTTAACTGACGAGCAGCGCGAAGCTAGTGCGGCGTTGGAAAAAAATGCGCGCGCCATGGTTCCTCAGATTGCTGAAATTGCTGTCGAAGGAGCGGAGCTCGGTCTCAAAGCAACGACTATCGTTATGACCTCTTTGTTTGGCGAAGATGACCCGGCGATTCAAGAAGAAATAATCGCACCCATTGAAGCGCTGACAGAAAAAATCAAAGCCAACATCACGACCACCAGTTTTAATTCACAAACCTTGGAAAAATCTTTTGATGAAGCCTTTGACGAAGAATTTGAGCAAATGATTGAAACGGTAGTGACCAAGCATTCGGGCAAACTGGTGAGTAATGTCTTGGCAGCGGTCTTTTCGGGTGACGGCGAAGAAATGGAGGATTTCTCATTTCGCATGGAGACGCTCGAGCGCGACATCGATACTTATGTCGAAGCCAACGCAGCGGATTTAGAAGTAAAAGCCGAAGCTTTGTGCGCTGATATCGCCGCGCTCGACAAGTGGGATAATCTGCTCGAAAGCGTTGATGGCTACCCGGCGGGTGGATTAATTGAAAAAGATGGCAATCAAGGCTTTCGATTTAGTGGTTTAAATTTCGGCGACTAAATTAAAGAACATTGGCAAAAAGGGTCTTCCCGAAAGGGTCGGCCCTTTTTTTTGGGAATACAGAGTATCTAATCGCGTTCAGTGCGATCAATTTTTGCGCTATCGCTGGAATTTGATTATTATCGCCTTCTTTTGCATCCGCAATCTAGAGACTGAGAAATAGAGACAGGCAAATGGTGGTAATTTGGACGCGCTTTTTAGAAAGACTTGAAGCACTTAACGAAAGTAAGCTATTTCAGACGCTCGTCATTCTGGTTATTGTATTGTCTGCGTTGTTAATAGGCGCACGCACCCATGACTTACCGGATAATTTTGTCAGTATTCTGAAAATCCTGGATCTGTCGATTACGGTCTTTTTTGTCGTCGAAATTGTGATCCGCTATCTGGCGATCAATAATTTTCGTCAGTTTTTCTCGAACGGCTGGAATATTTTTGACTCCATTATTGTTATCGGTAGTCTCGTGCCTGACGGCGGATCTGGCGTCCTGCTGGCCAGATTGTTGCGCGTCTTCCGCGTGTTACGTCTGGTTTCTATCATTCCCGAATTACGCTTATTGATTAATGCGCTGCTGCGAGCGATCCCGCAAATGGGTTATATTGCCCTGTTGATGTTTGTGATATTTTATATTTATGGCGCAATCGGCAGCATGTTGTTTGAGAATATCAACAACGAGTTGTGGGGCGATGTTTCGATTTCCATGTTGACCCTGTTTCGCGTGGCGACCTTCGAAGATTGGACCGATGTGATGTACGAGACCATGGCAGTGTTTCCGCTCAGCTGGCTGTATTATTTATCGTTTATCTTTCTGACGGCCTTTATCTTTTTGAATATGATGGTGGGTACGGTATTGGAAGTGATGTCACAAGAACATGAAAATCACCGCGCTGAACTTCACGGCGAAACGCGCGAAGGCGGAGAGCCGGCAAGTCGTGCCCAGATTGAGGCGCTTCAATCCGAACTCGCGGAAATCAAAGCATTAATCCGTAATCGGTCGTCAGAATAACGAGTATTCTGCCGTCAGAAGGATGTAGATAGACGAAACTTAAAAGGTTATTTGTGGCCAATCGCGAGCAAAAAGACAAACCGAGTGGTAGTGAAATCGTATTAATGATTAAAGCGACTTATTGGTTGCCTGAGATCATCACGCGTTTTTTCATCCAACTTTTCAGCCGACTAAATGATCGCCTGAAATGGAAGTCGACCCGTGTTGTCCGGCGCAACCTGGCTTTATGTTTTCCCGAACTCGACGAACATGAAACTAATCAACGGGTAAAGCGCTTTATCCAGCAAAATGCGTTTCTGACTCACGAATTTGCCACGGCCTGGCTCGGGAACAGAGAAACCATCGAAAGTAAGTTTGCCCAGGTGCATGGTAGTGAGCTTATCGATAGGTGCATCGCGCAAAAGCGGCCTGTGATAGTCGCGGTTCCGCACATTGGTAATTGGGAATTTTTCTGGCACTGGTTGCAATTTAATTATCCACTGGTCGGGATGTATCAACCCGCCAAACAATTGGCTGTTGATGAGTTAGTATTAAACGCTCGCAGCCGTTTTGGTGGGCAGCTTTTTGCCACCGACCCGAAAGGAATAATGGGGCTGTTGCGAGCTTTGAAAACCGGTAAAGTGTTAATGATTCTGCCAGACCAGGCGCCGCGACGTGGCGCAGGTGTTTACTCTCCATTTTTCGGCCAGTCGGCCTATACCATGACTTTACTGCATAAATTTATCCAAAAAACAGATGCGCAACTGGTATTCGGTAGCTGCATTCGCCAAGCCAAGGGTAAACAGTTTGATATTCATATCGAAGCGCCACAATTTGACAGCAAGTTGGCGGACGTTGAGGCATTTAATGCGGCGATGAACCAGCAGATTGAGACGGTAATCAACCGCTGGCCCGATCAGTATCAGTGGAGTTATAAGCGTTTTAAAAGACAGCCTGAGGGTAAAAATCCTTACGCCTGATGTAGCTGCTGAGCTAGTGGAAACAGGCGTCCATATTTTCTAGCCAGACCGCTGCTTCCTGTTTTCCGGGCAGATTAAATAATACCATCATTACCACCCACTTTAACTGGTCTAGATCGACAGGCTTATTGGTTTCTAGCGCCAGAACGCGGTCGATTACCGCTTCCCGGCTATGCGGGTCGAGCACTCCGACCTGCTCCAAAAAGTAGAGAAATCCACGACATTGTATCGTCAGGAAATGTTGCTCGTAAGGGTGGTAAATTCGCGTCGAGTGTTCAGAGTCTTTTTTCAACGCAAAGCTATCAGAACTGGTATCGACCAGACCATCTAACCACTCTAGCGCGGAATGAATCTCGACCGACTGAAAGCCAACTTCTTCTAATTCATCAACCAGCGCTTGTGCTTTTTCAACGGGAACAAATTCGTCATCTTGAAACCGCTCAAAGATGTACAAGAGTACATCCATCACTTCTGCTTTCATTCAGGCTCCCTAAAGTCGGACAACTCAAGATTATGACGGGGGGTGAAGAGTTGAACCGAAATCGTTATTGGCGAATATAGCCACCGACGCTGTTGATAACCCAGCCTTCTAATTCTAATGAGAGTAGTTTATTGGTCACAGCTTCCACTGTCAATTGACTGCGCATGACAATCGTATCGACACTGGTGACTTCATAGTCAATATGTTTGAGAAATTCTGCCGTTTCCGAATCGAGCGGCTGTTTGTTGTCCGAGTGCGCGCGATTGACCAAGGCTCGGTCCAGGTGCGGCAAGTCCTCCATAATATCTTCGATAGATTCGACGAGTTTAGCGCCCTGCTTTATCAACTGATGGCAACCTTTGGACAAAGGGCTATGGATAGAGCCCGGCACCGCGTAGACTTCGCGGCCCTCGTCGAGCGAATGACGGGCGGTTATCAAGGTGCCACTTTTTTGCGCGGCTTCAATCACCAGAGTGCCAAGCGATAAACCCGCGATTATCCGGTTGCGTTGTGGGAAACTGCCTTGTTGATGGCCTTCATCGGGAAAGCTTTCGGAAACCAATACGCCTGACTGGGCGATCTGATGGGCCAGCTCGCGGTGAATCGCAGGATATACGCGGTTGAGACCGGTACCGGTCACGGCAATGGTAAAGCCCTGACTTGCCAGGGCGGCGCGGTGTGCTTCACCGTCAATGCCTAGCGCCAATCCGCTGGTGACAGTGATCCCTTCATGGGCGAGCGCCTGACATAACATCTGAGTATTGGCGAGTCCTTGCGGCGTCGGCGAACGAGAGCCAACAACCGCTATTTGCGGTGATAGCAGTAGTTCAGGATTGCCGATGGCGAATAACAGCAGCGGCGGGTGATGGATTTGGGCGAGTAGAGGTGGGTAATAGGGCGAGTGGAGCGGGATGATATGCCGATTATCAGCTTGACCCCACGCGATGATCGAATCCAGGCTGGCTGGGTCGAATTGAGTGATCTGGCGAATGACTTCTGGCTTGAGTTTAGCGTGCGCTAAAGCGTCTGGTGATGCCTCAAAAATGGCGCGGGCGCTCTTGAAATGGGCCAGTAGCTTGTTGGCGCCGACAATGCCGACACCATGAATCGATTTAAGCGCGAGTGAATAGCGGGTTTCGTCTGTTTGCAATTGGCGGTCCTTGCCCTGTTGCGTATGGGGAAATTAGTGTGGCATTTTTACCTTATCAAGTACGTGAATGGTTTTTTCTGCCTTTAGCACCAAACCTAAACTTACCTTTTCAAAGGTGCGAAAAATCATTAATCGGCCGGCCAATTCATCTGGCAGGGTCACGTGCTGTTTGGAGTTGGTGACCGCTTCAGAAAATTTATCCCAGGTGCTGACATCGTCATCGTCTTTGCGCCGCTGGGTTGCGACTTCGTCGACAATGGTCTCTCCTCGACGGTATATCGACAAAACGTGACCGATTTCCATCTGTTCACGTTCGCCGCGGTTAATAACGACAACGTCGTATTGGCCAATCTGCTCGACACCACCGTAGACAGAAATAATCTGGCCACCCGCAAAAGTCGTCGGCGAATGAGGAAAATAAACCGGTCGCAATTGCTCTTCATTGGTTGGTAGGGCGCGATCACCCCGACGGAGTTCCTGGACAGATTTTTTCAGCAGCATGACCGCAGGATCGCCGGGCTGGATCTTTTGACCCTCAGCAATATGAATGGCCTCAATACCGAGCACTTCTTCGGTTTCAGGGTCAACGTAAAGATCGCCTTTGCGGAAAAATGTGTATTTCTGCGCGGTTTCGTCGAGAATGCCACGAACATATACTTTGTTGGCTTGCGCTGCTAGTAAGCGGTCACTATCACTCCCTACTACATAGGGAGACGCGTCGAGTTCTTGCTCCGAGACTACCTGGGCGGAGGTTAAAAACGGCGCAATTGCATCCAGCGGCAGCGTCGAAATAGCCTGGTCGGCTGTTAATATGCGTGCTTTGGGCTGCAATTTGACGGTGCCATCGGGATAGCGGTCGGATTTTGTTAAGCGAGGCTTTCCGTCGATATACACTAATGAAATGATATCGCCCGGAAAGATCAAATGCGGATTATCCACCTGATCGTTGACATGCCAGATTTCTGGCCACAACCAGGGAGATTGTAAAAAGGTTTCAGAAATATCCCATAAAGTATCACCAGGTTGAACGACGTGAAATTCAGGGTGGTTTTGTCTTAATTCGGCTGCATTTGCGAATAAAGCTGATACACTTAACAGCGAAGACAAAATGCCAATGGTGAGTTTTTTCATTGTGCTTTTCCCTTTTGGTATTATCTAAAGGCGGAAAATTGTGCCCTTCTGTTGCCATTTTAGCCTAAAATTTGTCGAAAAACCCAGTGTATTAACAACAAATTTTCCAGTATGATCATTATCTTAGCAGTATTTCTTATGATTTTACTAGAACTTACGTCACAGAGTTAACCGCTTCATGTCCATATTAACCATTTTAAAGTACCCCGATAAGCGTCTGCGTAATCCCGCAGAACCAATCACCGATTTTGGTGAAGAACTGCAATCACAAATCGATGATATGTTTGAAACCATGTATGAGGCACCGGGAATCGGGCTGGCTGCAACCCAGGTGAATATCCATAAACAACTCTTTGTCATTGATGTTTCGGAGGACAAAAGTCAGCCGTTAGTCTTTATTAATCCCCAAATTACCGAATTAAGGGGAGTCGAAGAAATGGAAGAAGGTTGTCTTTCTTTTCCTGGCGTCTACGCAAAAGTTGAACGCGCCGATGAAGTGACTATTAAAGCACTCGATAGAAATGGCCAAGCCTTTACTCTGGACGCCGATGGCTTGCTGGCGGTTTGTATTCAACACGAATTGGACCATACCCAGGGAAAACTCTTTGTCGATTATCTGTCGCCGCTGAAGCGTAACCGGATCCGTAAAAAACTGGAAAAAGAACTAAAGGCGAGCGCTCGCGCTTAAGTCTGATGAGTCAAAATCCCTTGAAAATTATTTTTGCCGGTACGCCGGACTTTGCCGCTGTCGCACTGACAGCTTTATTGGATGCCGGTCACGATATCTGCGTGGTCTATTGTCAGCCCGACCGACCGAGCGGCCGCGGCAAAAAATTACAGGCCGGTCCGGTCAAGCAGCTGGCGCTGGCACATGATATTGCGGTCGAGCAACCGGTCAATTTTAAATCGGCCGATGCGTTAGATCGGCTTAAGCAATATCAAGCGGACTTGATGATTGTGGTTGCCTATGGCTTGTTATTACCGAAATCCGTTCTTGAAACGCCACGATTCGGTTGCGTCAATATTCACGGTTCAATCCTGCCGCGTTGGCGCGGCGCAGCGCCCATCCAAAGAGCAATAGAAGCTGGCGACCAGGAATCTGGCGTGACCATTATGCAAATGGATGAAGGCCTCGATACCGGCAATATGTTGTTAACACGTCGTTGTGCCATTGAAGCCGATGAAACCGGGTCTAGTTTGCATGACAAGCTGGCATTATTGGGCGGCGAAGCGATTAACGCCTTTTTGGCCGAGTTTAGCGCAGATTACCGGGGTGAAAAACAGGACAACACACTCGCTAACTACGCTCACAAGCTGTCCAAGTCAGAGGCACAAATCGACTGGCGACGACCCGCTGTTGCAATAGAAAGGCAAATTCGCGCCTTTAACGGCTGGCCCGTATGTTTTACCTATGTGGGCGAAAAACGGTTGCGCGTCTGGCAGGCAAAAATCACCAGTGAGCAGAGCCGTCAGTCGGCTGGCACGGTTGCGAACTTGAGCAAACAGGGGATCGCTGTCGTCTGTGGTGATGGTGTCCTGTTACGTTTGACTCAATTGCAGCCAGATGGTGCAAAAGCAATGGATGCGGCCGCGTTGTTAAATTCTCGACGAGAGTGGTTTGAAAAACATCCGGTCTTAGGTCACGATGGTTGATTCTCGCCAACTCGCCGTCGACTGGCTCGATCAGGTGGTCAATCAGGGGGGTTCGGTCAATCAGCTGCTGTTGGAAAGCGGCACGCCGCTGGCCGCGGAACAACTTTCATTTACCAAACAACTGCTGTTTGGTTGTCTGCGCTATTATCACCAACTGAATACCATCGCTAATAATTTACTGAATAAACCCTTTAAAGCCAAAGACCGTGACCTCCAAATCGTGATACTGGTCGGCTTATATCAGCTTAAATATCTCTCGACCCCAGACCATGCAGCCATTTCCGAATCCGTGGAATTGACCCGAAAGTTAAAAAAAGATTGGGCAACCGGATTGGTTAACGGGGTGTTAAGACGGTATCAACGTGAAAGTGAGAAAATCGAAGCGGCGCTCGCTAAATCTATTCAGTTTCAGTTTTCTCACCCTGGATGGTTGGTAAAACGTCTCCGTCAGGACTGGCCCGATGAAGCGGAAACTATTCTGACTCAGAATAATCAGCGTGCGCCCATGACGTTGCGGGTAAATTCGTCGCGACAAAACCGAGCCGACTATATCACTACGCTAGCACAAGAAAGTATCGAGGCCCAGCCGCATTTAATTGCCCCCGACGCTGTTCAGTTGGCATCACCAATCGACGTCTACCAATTACCCGGGTTTGAGTCGGGGTTGGTCACGGTGCAAGACGCTGCCGCTCAACTGGCGGTAGAAATGTTAGATTTGCAACCCGGCTTAAAAGTGCTTGATGGTTGCGCTGCGCCCGGCGGAAAAACCACCCATATTCTGCAGCGGGGCGAAGCCATTCGACTAACAGCCGTTGAAATGTCTGCCAAACGCGCCCAACGTATCGAAGACACCCTGGGCCGAATGCAAATGCAATGCACCGTAAAAGTCGCCGATATTTGTGACCACTCCGCCTGGTGGGACGGCGAGTTGTTTGACCGGATACTGCTGGATGTACCTTGCTCAGCCACAGGCGTGATTCGGCGAAATCCGGATATTAAGGTCCACCGTTTAAGCACGGATATTCAACCTCTGGTGGCACTGCAAAAACAGATCCTGGCGCAAAGCTGGTCATTACTAAAACCCGGCGGGATCTTAATCTATGCCACCTGCTCGGTCTTGAAAGCTGAGAATGAACAACAGATGAAAACTTTTTTGTCTCATCACTCAGCGGAGTTATTGACCATGCCCAGCGTTATCCATCAAGCGTTAACACCGCGCGCGGCTGTTGGCTATCAGATTTTTCCAGGTGAAAACCAGATGGATGGTTTTTACTTGTGTGGATTAAGAAAACCGGCGTAAACTGGACTTTTTAATTAGGCTTTTTACGGCAATTAAGCTAAGGTTAGCTGCAAACGGATTGCCTGTTTAAGATTGTTATCATAATGAAAATAATTATTTTAGGCGCAGGACAAGTTGGTGGTACGCTCGCGATCAGTCTCGCAGGTGAAGATAACGATATTACTATTGTTGATACCAACCCGAAAAAATTGCGCGCCCTTCAGGACCACCTCGATTTACGCACCATTGTGGGTTACGGTTCTCACCCACATATCTTGAGACAAGCGGGTGCCGAAGACGCTGATATGGTAATCGCAGTGACCAACAGCGACGAGACCAATATGATCGCCTGTCAGGTCGCGTATTCCATTTTTAATACACCGACCAAAATCGCCCGCGTCAGAAGTTCGGAATACCTTAAAGAAAAAAAACTATTCGACTCAAAAAATTTACCCGTTGATGTGGTCATATCGCCCGAACAACTGGTGGTAAAATATATTCGTCGTCTGGTCGAAAATCCGGGCGCGCTTCAGGTCGTTGATTTTGCCAATGGGATGGTGCGACTGGTCGCGGTTAAAGCCTATTACGGCGGTCTACTGGTGGGCAACGCCCTGTCAGCGCTAAAAGATCATATGCCCAACATTGAAACTCGCGTGGCGGCAATTTTTCGACGCGGAAAGGCGATCATGCCCACTGGCGATACCGTCATTGAAGCCGACGATGAAGTTTTCTTCATCGCGGCGAGCCATCATATCCGCCAGGTGATGGGGGAGCTACAAAAACTGGAAAACCCCTATAAACGCGTGATGATAGCGGGTGGCGGAAATATCGGTAAAGGGCTGGCTAAATCTCTCGAGGATAACTACCACGTTAAACTGATCGAGTCTGATCCCAAACGCGCCATGTCAATCAGTGACGAGCTGGAAAACACTATCGTGTTGCACGGTGATGCGAGCAACCAGGAGTTGCTGAACGATGAAAATATCGACCATATGGATGTGTTTATTGCGGTAACTAACAAAGATGAAGCCAACATTATGTCCGCTATGCTGGCGAAACGATTGGGTGTGCGTAAAACCATGGTATTAATCAACCGAGTGGCTTATACCGACCTGTTGCAGGGCAATGAAATCGATATTGCGCTGTCGCCACAACATACCACCACCAGTAGTTTGTTGCGTCATATTCGCCGCGGTGATGTAGCCAATGTCTATACTTTACGGCGTGGCGCGGCTGAAGCGATGGAAGCGGTTGCCCATGGCACAGAAGATACTTCTAAAGTGGTTGGAAAAGCCATTGGTGAAATCGAATTGCCGCGCGGCACATCGATCGCTGCCATTGTTCGAGAGCAGAAAGTTATCATTGCCCACCACAACATAGTGATCCAATCTAACGACCATGTGATCCTGTTTCTGGTGGACAAAAAATATGTGCCAGATGTGGAACAGTTATTCCAGGTTGACCTGACTTTCTTCTAAGGATACGGACGCGGTACGAGTAATGAATTTTTCAATAATAACGATAACGGCAGTATGCAAACTCAGGTAATCATTCGTATTCTCGGCATTCTGCTGATGATTTTCAGCGTCACCATGGTGCCCCCTTTGGCGGTCGCGCTGCTGTATGGAGATGGTGGAGGTAGCGCTTTTTTCTCCGGCTTTGTGATTAGCTTGTTAACCGGCTTATTATTGTTTTTGCCGCGCAAAGAAGCGAAAGGCGAGCTGAGAACTCGCGATGGTTTTTTAGTGGTGGTGCTCTTTTGGGCGGTGTTAAGTTTATTCGGAGCAGTGCCGCTTTATCTCAGCCACATTCCGGGGTTTGGGCTGGCAGACGCGGTATTTGAATCTTTCTCCGGGTTAACGACAACAGGTGCGACAGTCATAGTCGGCATCGATGAGTTACCGCACGCGGTATTATTTTATCGCCAGCAACTTCAATGGCTGGGTGGAATGGGGATCATTGTTTTAGCCGTCGCCATTTTGCCGATGCTCGGCATCGGGGGGATGCAGCTCTATCGTGCTGAGACGCCCGGCCCGGTTAAAGATTCAAAACTTACTCCGCGAATTGCCGGCACGGCCAAAGCCCTCTGGTATATTTATCTGGGGCTGACGATTGCCTGTGCGGTTGCTTATTGGGGAGCCGGCATGTCGGTATTCGACGCCATCAGCCATAGTTTTTCTACTGTCGCCATCGGCGGATTTTCAACTCACGACGCGAGTATTGGTTTTTTTGATAACCCCACAATCGAGCTAATTTGTGTGGTGTTTATGTTAATTAGTGGGGTTAATTTTTCGTTGCATTTTGCCGCTGTGCGAGGCTTAAGCATTGACCCGTATAACCGCGACCCGGAATTTAAAGTTTATCTTGGAATCATGGGCGTGGTCACCGCGATTACCGCATTCGTGTTGGTTACTCAAGGTGAAGCGCCCTTCTCTGATGCCGTACTCGATTCACTTTTCCATACGGTGTCCATTGCCACGACCACTGGTTTCGCCACTAGCGATTTTTCTACCTGGCCAATTTTTTTACCGGTGTTACTCGTTTTTGCCAGTTTTATTGGCGGTTGTGCCGGTTCCACCGGCGGCGGAATGAAAGTGATTCGTTTCTTATTGTTATTTAAACAAGGCGCTCGAGAAATTCGTAAACTGATCCATCCCAACGCGATTTTTAAAATTCGCATTGGCCAGACGGTGCTGTCAGAAAGTATTATCGAAGCGGTATGGGGATTTTTTGCGACTTATGTCGTACTGTTTTTTATCTTTATGTTGATCTTGATGGCAGACGGACTGGACCAGGTAACGGCGTTTTCAGCAGTCGCCGCCTGCATGAATAATCTGGGCCCAGGGCTGGGTAAAGTGGCTGCCAATTATTCCGAGATAAGCGACCTATCCAAATGGGTGTTATCGATCGCGATGCTATTTGGCCGGTTAGAAATATTCACCTTACTGGTATTGTTCACGCCAGATTTCTGGCGGAGTTAAAATTTAAGGGTTAAGAGAGAATTTGTAGAGGGGGACTATCACGATGAAAAAGTTATTCTGGCTGGCGATTATTTTGATGGCGACGCTATCGGTGAAAGTACCGGCAAAGTCGGGCGCTTTGTTAAATGAAGTGGCGGAGCAATACGTGCGACTGGTGTTGGCATTAGGTGAACACGACGCCAGTTATGTGGACGCCTATTACGGCCCAGAGCAATGGCGCGTGCACGCGAAAGAAAAAAGCATGACGCTAAAAAACATCATCATTTCTGCAAAAAATATTCAGGATCTGGTCAAGCTGGAAAAAAGTGACGATGAAATCGTCCAGCTTCGAATCGCTTATCTTGATGCTCAGCTTAATGCTCTCTCGGCGAAAGCATTAATGTTACTCGGTAGTTCCCGTTTTGATTTTGACCAACAAAGCCAGGCACTATATAACACTCAAGCGCCTAAAAACGACCTGCAATCCTATAAAAAAGTGTTAGCAGAACTAGAGAAAATTGTTCCCGGAGAGGGTCCACTGAGCGAGCGAATGGACACCTTTCGCGCTCAGTTTGTGATCCCGCGAGATAAACTCCGACTCGTGTTTGACGCGGCTATCAAAGAATGTCGCGACCGTACCAAGCCCTTTGTCAATCTGCTCGAGAATGAAAATTTTGAGTTAGAATTTGTCACCGATAAACCCTGGAGCGGCTACAACTGGTATAAAGGCAACTCGTTTTCACTGATTCAGGTAAACGTTGAGTTGCCGATCGATATTTCTCGCGCCGTCGATTTAGGCTGTCACGAAGGTTATCCCGGCCATCACACCTATAACGGTCTGCTAGAAGCGAATCTGTATAAAAAACGGGGTTGGGTTGAATACAGTGTTTATCCGCTCTATTCACCACAATCGTTGATCGCCGAAGGCAGTGCTAATTACGGCATTGAAATGGCGTTTCCCGACGATGAGAAAATTCAGTTTGAGAAAAATGTCCTTTATCCGCTTGCCGGTCTTGACCCAAAACTTGCAGACAGTCACGAACGCGTCGCCAAACTTATGGGGCAGCTCAGTTACGCCAGCAATGAGGTTGCACGGATGTATATTAACGGCAAAATTGACGCCGAAACCGCCGCCAGTATGTTGCAGGAATATACCCTATCTAGCGAACAAAAAGCGAAACAGCGGGTCAAGTTCTATGACGCTTATGGCGCTTATGTCATCAATTATAACTGGGGCAAAGATCTGGTCAAAAACTGGGTAGAAGCAGGGCCCGATCAATCTTTGCAAGGTCGCTGGAAACGATTTGCAAAACTCCTTTCTTCACCACGTTTACCTTCGACGTTAGATTGATCCCAACGTTTCCCGCGCACGCTGGTTCTAAAAAAGAGCCAGCTAAATCTCGCGATTTTTAAGTCTTTTTGTGCCATACTGGCGTTGTTGTTTTCACTCTCATCTTAGATTGTCCATGAACCATTCATTGCCAAACACATCGTTAATAACCTCGCCTTGCATCAGCCAATGCACCCTCAATGATGATGATATCTGTGTCGGCTGTTTTCGCCACATTGATGAAATTACTGGCTGGCATGGCGCGTCCAATGATCGTCGCCAGGAAATCCTCAACAACTGCGAAAAAAGGAAACTGGCAAAACCGAATTTTTTTGAAGCCGGCAAATAACGTTTAAGCCAACTGCTCACCGCCCTTCTTTTTTTTATAACGCTTATCTTGTTGATATATCTGCATTAATGCTCCCCTGTCGGATGAAAAACTGACGCATTTCCAACAATTTCGAAAAAATTCACTTGCATCAACATGATACCTTTAGGTATCATTTGTGTATCTAAGGTATCACATGAAACTTTCAGGTAACAAAGCTATTCAGGTATCAAGCGCTTCAGGTAAATTTACCAAAAAGTTCACCATGATCATTAAAAATGGAATATAAGGAAGTTGTTATGACTCATACCAAAATTGCGACCCCGGCTACGGAGCAAAAATATCTTCAAAGCAATGCGATATTGTCCGTTGCGCTTGGCATTTATTTTACCGCGGGTATTTGGGAATGGTTTTTGGGCGATCTGGCGCAAGGGCCGGTTATTTCCGGGATAGTGACTTTTGGTGCGCTCGCTGTGTTGATTGTGGCGCTTGTCTACCTGTCCAAGGCTTCAAATGGGGCGTTGAGTTTTAATAAAAAAGCCTTCTGGCTAGGCCGGTATGAAGACGAGTTTTTAAGTCACATTAACCACAAGGGATACCAATATGCATTTAACATCACTGCTGCGTTATTGCTGGTGGCGATTTTCTTGGATCCTTGGGTAGCGTTATTCGAACTCACGGTATCTTACACGCCGCAAGCGTTAGCTAAGTTTCTTATCGGCGCATTATTTTTAAGTTATGCCATTCCCGTGTTGTGCATGTTAAGAGGTGAAGATGAGTAGCGAGCTGGATAACAATATAGCCAAGTTGCGAAGTAAGCAAAAACTATCTCAGCAAGAACTGGCCGATGCCATTGGAGTGTCCCGTAAAACCATCAGTACGGTTGAAACGGGTCGATTTACGCCATCGGTGGTGATCGCTTTAAAACTGGCTCGATTCTTTCAGGTGTCAGTGGAAAAGGTGTTTTATCTGGAATCAGAATGAAGTGATATAGGCAGGAGGCGCAATACAACAATGATTACCTGTTAATAAATGTCAGTTCGCTATTTTTTCTTTAATCGCATGCGCTATTTGATCGACATCCAACCCGGAATCGAGCTTTTTAGCAACGTTTAGATAGTAAGAATCTTTATCTTTACATTGAATCAAGATGGCATTTTGAGAGATGCCAAAAAAGCTTTTTTTCTCGACCTTTACCGAATCCACCTCCGAATAACCTTTCGACCAGAGTAAGCTATCTTCCTGGCGAATTTTTAACTTATCTTCAGTGAGCAAAATGCTTGGCCACTGGCCTTTGTCAAAACTGCGCAGGTGATTAAAGGAAAAAGCCATTGTGAGGTAAAACGCGCACAAACCAACACCACTCGAAACCAGTATTTCACCATACCCCCAAAAGTACCCAGCGATGGCCAGGCAAATTAATATGCCGGCGACGACTTTCAGCATTTGCGTGAGGCTCACCTTTTCATTGAAAGGGGTTAAGGGTAATTCACTGCTTGTCGGATTCATTATGTTCGAATAAGTCGGTAGCCAAAATCACATTCTAATCGCGCAATCACAAGGCGTTTCTGTTTTAGATCAAGTCGGAGTTAAATATCGGCCATTCACCCTGTTTAACTCTGACCCATTAGTCAATTAAATGTCGCGAGGCTGGCAATCGTCTTAATTTTTAATACGCCAGGCGGCACCAAGTAACACTATTGGTCTTTTAGTTGAGTTTACCCTGTTACTGCTTAACTATATGGCGATAGATTACCCACTAACCAGAGGGATATCAGAATGAAAGCGCGTGAGATTATCATTTTTTCAATGTTGTTGCTGTCAATTTGCACGCCGGTATCAGCGCACAACAGGGAAACGGGCGATCAATTTCAAACCGCTAAATGGAATTTAGACGGCAAGTCGTTTCACGGTCGAATCAGAGCAAAAGGGTTGGCTGGTTTATTCAGTGCTGAAGGGACACTATCCTTCAAAGGAGGGCATTTGATCTGGTCCGTCGCTGAAACACAAGAATCGGCGCCTTATCAGACGACCAGCGTTGCAAAAGGAATAGTCTTCAGTGCACGTCTCGCTGGCGAATCAAATACCTATATTGACTGGAGTGGATTATACGATGGGGTGAGCTTGACCGATGTTAAAGCAATATGGACGCGAACCGAAGAAGAGGATTTTATCCATGATTTATTTTTGCCAGATGTCGTCGAGTTGCGATTTACGCCGGAGAATCACTAATCCCTAAAATGTTGAGAAGGTGGGTTGTCGCTGCCGATACTGCGGTCGATACTGTTGTCGAATTTACCACCGTTAAACTCATTGGCCACATATGGCGTCCAGATCCTGCTTACGCTTTTTCGCCGCCGCTTTGATCGCCAATGCCATTTTATGTGCTTGTTCGTCTTCCGGCGCCAATTCTAAAAGCGGCACTTCGGTCGGTTGTCTTTGATAGTCGAAAGCGACAAAATTTAAAAACGCACTCACACATTTCATCAACTGATTATTGCCGATATCTCGATACACATCGGTTTTGACCATCATGGAACTATTGCCTACCGCGACCACTTTAGCGGTCGTCTTAATATTGTCGCCGACCATAATAGGCTTGGCAAAATGCACCGCTTCGACGCTAACAGTCGAAACCTGTTTCTCGCTAAAGCGTTTGGCGGCCATGGCGGCAGTGGTGTCCATGATGGCCAGCACATCGCCGCCAAACATATTGCCGCTGGGATTCGCCTGATTAGGAAATACCAGGTTCCAGTTCACCATTTCTTCGGCTTGCTTGGTCTGTCGATTACCAGTCATTGAATTTTTTCCTGAAAATAAAAACGGCCTAGCACCAGTCTAGACCGTTTTAATACCCAAGAGAAATCGTTTGCGATTATGCTCGCTATAGCACCCGCTTATGGCGTGGCTTATAGTGTCGATAGAATAGAAATCCAGATTTGACGACCTGGTTCGTTCACTCGAATGGCTTCCGGATTAAACGGATCCATATTGGCGCGACTGACATGATAAGCATAGCTCTCATCAAATAGATTGTTAATGCCAGCGGCCAGTTGCCAGTTTTCATTCAGGTCATAACGCAGTTTAATATCAATGGCTTGCCACGACGGTGATTGCCCCGCATCGAGCGCGCTACCCGTCATCATATTGTCGTCTATCTCATCCTGTTTGGCGGCAAAACGCAAATCGACCCAGTAAGCAAAATCAGTTTGTTGATTGACCAGTTGAACCAATCCTTCGACAGGCGGGATCTGATATAGTGGAATACCGGTATCGCTATTCTCTCCTTTGACCCATGCCAGGTTGCTATTCAATGACCAGCTGTCGTTGAGTTGCGCTCTTAAAGTCCATTCGAAACCCGCAAGCGTCGCGTCAACATTGTGATAAATAGTCGCCATATCCATCGCCATAATGCCGGCCTGCATGCGCGCTCGATCACGTAAAATAAAATCTTTAACGCTATCGTGGTAAATACTCAGTTCATGCCAGCCGGCGTCAAATTGCCATTTTGCACCTAGTTCGATCTGGTTATGTCGTTCCGGGTCGATATTTGGATTTCCTACCCAACGCATCATTGGCATATTGTTGGTAGCGCCAACATAGCGTTCGGTAGCGTCGGCGGTCCGCACGGTGGAACTTAAGCCGAACCAATAGAGGGTTTCGTCGCTAAGATAATAAAAGCGGGAAAAAGCGCTGACATTGTCTTCACTGCTAGTGGCCGAAATAGCGCCGTAATAAGTTTGATAAAGTGCCGCGATAGCCGGGTCGTTCAGTGGTCTCGCTTCGGCTTTAACGCGATCATAACGCACGCCAGACTTCAGGCGACGAGTTGTATTTAATTGATACTCGTTTTCTAGCACGAGTCCCAAGATATCCAGTTGGTTATCGGGCCAGATGCGCGCCTGCAACACATTCGGCGTGCCCATCATACCCATATAACGTTCTGCGTGGCGTTCAATTTGTTGCCAGTCGATACTGGTTTGCCAGACATTACTGCTGCGTTGCCATCGTTTTAACCATTTAGCGCCAGTCGTTTCAGAGTATGAGTCGGTTAACATTCGCATCGCTGCGGTCTGTTCGCGCAACCGGTAGTTATCCATCACATGATGAGCGTCATTCCAATAAACCTGGTACTCACTGTAGTCGTTGGAATAAGCGTCGCCGTCAATAAATAATAATTGGGCGGCGTCCATGTCTGTTGTCGGGCCGTCCATCATGGTGCCGGCGAAAAGTGCATCGCTACCCCGGTTGGCCATCCAGGAAAATCTTAGCTCTTGATCGTCCGCAGGCGTGTAACCGGCAATCAGGGTGTTGGTGACGGTTCTGAACCCGGTACGTGTTAGGCGGCCGTCGCCGTCTTTATAACTGTCCTGGTCGAGAATCTGGCTGACCAATCTCAGGTAGCCGGTGTCGTTGCCTGCCGCGAGGTCAGCGCCAAACTTATAATAGTCTTTTGCGTAGGCAGCCATAACCTTGCCGCTGAGTGCGCCTTGGTTGAGAATCGGTACATGGCGTTTAAAATTGATGCTTCCCGCAGGACCACCCGCGCCGAGTACAAGAGTTTCAATCCCCTTGATTATCTGCACTTCGTCCCAGCCAAATGGCTCCGTATAGGAACCCGGCGAATCCATTCGATTGGGACCTGCGCCGTGTAAAAATGCGCCGTGTTGAGTCAAGTTGATACGTGTTTGCGACTGACCTCTCAGGACAGGATCGACCGCGTGCCCCCCAGCTCGGCTGCCAGAAATTCCAGCGAAACGCGTTAGCAAGTCGCCCGCGTCAATGACGACTTGATTATCGTATTCTTCCAGTTGCTCGGTCGACCCTTCGATACTTTGTTGGATCGGTGAGCCGGTTATGACTAATGTTCGCGCTTCATCGTCGCTATCATCGGCGTACACGGAGGCGCAAGTTAGCGCCATCAGGCCTGACAGCCATAGCGGTTTAAGTTTCATTGTTTTTTCTCGTCACAGTGTATTTGGCGAGATAGTAAACATAAGTGATAATGCAATCGATGCGACCAATTGTCGCACTTCGAGGGTGTAAAATTGCCGTAGAATAGCGCTTGTTAACGGCAATGTTAGGGCCAAATGAGGTCGTCTGCGGGCTCGCGGCGCATTTAGTCAATGTCTGGAAATTAAAACCTGTGCAAAATATCAGTCCTAATCTGGAAAATATAAAAATTCTAAATCGTGTTCGTTTGATCGCGATCAACAGCCAAATCGCAATGATTTTATTTGCGACCTTCTATCTGGATATTCTATTACCGCTGCAATCTCTGTTTGCATTGGTCACTTTTGAAATTGCCTGGCAGCTTTTTAGCTGGCATCGAGTAAAAAATGTTTCGGTTATCAGTAGTCGTGAAGTATTGCTGCATATTTTATTTGATTCGCTCATCCTGGCCGGATTGATCTATTTTTCGGGGGGACCCAATAACCCATTTATCTATTTATTGTTGCTATCGATTGCTCTAGGTACCGTGATGTTAAAGCCGCGCGAACTGATTATTGTCGCGGCGCTAGAGCTGAGTCTGTATTCCTTGCTTAATATTTTTCAAAGACCACTCGAACTGGGTGAGTCGAGTCCCTTGGCGTCGTTTCATTTGCACCTGATGGGGATGTGGGTCAACTTTGGTTTAACCGTAATTTTAATCGCGCTTTTCGGTTACCTGGCGCGTCAGTCGTTATTGAAAAAAGAAAAACAGATCCGGCAGCTGCGAGAAAAACAACTCAAAGACGAGCAGGTATTAAGCCTGGGGATTATGTCGGCCGGCGCGGCCCACGAATTAGGGACGCCATTGTCGACTATGGCGATTGTCGTCGATGACCTGAAGCATGAGGCTATCCCCGAATCAATTCAGGATGACCTCGAGTTATTAAGCCAGCAAATTAATAGTAGTCGTGAGATTATTCAGGCATTAGGCGATAAGAGTCGTCGTATTCGTCAACAATTGGCCATGCAAGGTCAAGCTATGCAGGATGTGACATTAAAAGAACAACTGGAAAAAATTGTCGAGAATTGGCTGGTGTATCGTCCACAGATTCAGTTAAAACAAAAATGGCATCCCGGCGCGGCAGAACTTTCCATGAATTTACCCATCAGCGTCGAACAGGCAGTCACTAACTTACTCGATAATGCCGCAGACGCTGGACTCGCCAATCGCCAAGAGGTCGTCGAAGTGGTGTTTGCTATCGAATCAGACCAACTGATTATCGAAATACGCGATCAAGGTCAGGGGATCACAACTGAGCAAAAAGAGGCCGCAGTAAACCACATTCAGGAAACGCAGAAAAAAGATGGCCTTGGTTGGGGGCTTTTTTTATCTAACGCCAGCATTGAAAGAGTGGGCGGTAAAGTGCGATTACTACCTTATGAAGCCGGTGGCACAATCACCCGAATCAGCCTACCGCAAAAGGCGCTTTTATGAGTCAGATGAAAATTCTATTGATCGATGACGACGAGACATATCGGCAGGTGTTAGCCCGCAGCCTGGCCAAACTCGGCTGTCAAGTCGAACACTTTGGCCACCCGCAACAAGCGCTCGATTATCTGTCACATATTCAGGAGGTGATCATTTTACTCGACCTTAAATTAGAATCCGATTCGGGATTACGCTGGATTACAGCGCTAAAATCGAGCAATTCCGCTTGTCGAATTATTTTATTGACCGGGTATGCGAGCATTTCTACCGCCGTTGAAGCGATCAAACTGGGCGCTGATGATTATCTGGCCAAACCCATCACAGCGCGCGAGTTACTCTCTCATTTGCAGCGCCCGGGGAAAAATCACGAAGTCCCGATCAATGAAAAACCCATGTCGGTCGATCGACTCGAATGGGAACATATCCAAAAAGTCCTGCAAGATAATGAAGGCAATATTTCGGCATCAGCGCGCGCTTTAGGCATGCATCGTCGTACTTTACAGCGCAAACTGGCGAAAAAACCCGCGCGACAATAGCGACTGAGGTAATTTCTGTTATAGTTATAAGTACGGGTGTTCATTCGATGCTAGCCAGATGGGTGAGAAGAAGCGGTGATGTTGCTGTATCAAGTCGACGGAATTATTCGCGTTTTCCATGACGCCGAGCGAAAGCTGCAAATTCATGAATGGCTAGATTATAATCCGGATGGACATGACGATCAGATCCTGGCCATTTTGCAACGCATTTTTGAGTTATTTATAGCGTACCCTGTCGAAAAAGTCCTGGTTGATACGCGGCAGACCAAAGGCGCATTTTCACCGCGAATTCTGCAATATCTGAGGGAAGTTCAATTCCCACGTCTGATTCGAGATACCCAACTGAAATATATTGCCACCATTAAATCGAAAGAAGATATCTCTCAAATTTGTACGGAAATCTGGGAAGAAGAGCTGCGCCACAATTCGCCTATGTTGATGCGCGATGTTCGTGATAAAGCTGAAGCTGATATCTGGTTTGAGTCGTTAAATCATCGCTCCACCTAAACGGCGTCGAGCGATGCGCTAACGACAGTGTTATTGATTAATATTCCTGAATGCCGTCAGCCGTTGCCAGGATCAGGTGGTCAGCCGGTCGACGGGCAAACAAACCATTGGTCACGACGCCGGTAATTTGATTAATTTCCGCTTCCAGGCGTTTAGGCTGAGTGATTTCGAGATTGTGTACGTCTAAAATAATATTTCCGTTGTCGGTAATAAAACCTGTTCGATAGCAGGGATCGCCGCCTAATTTGACCAGCTCTCGTGCGACATGGCTGCGCGCCATGGGTAAAACTTCTACCGGTAAAGGAAACTCACCCAGGATTTTAACGTACTTGGAATCATCTGCAATACACACAAATTTTTGTGCAACCGCAGCAATTATCTTTTCTCGGCTGAGTGCCCCGCCGCCACCTTTGACGAGCTCCAATTGATGGTTCGACTCGTCCGCACCATCGATATAAACCGGAATATCAGGCGCGTTATTTAAGTCGATCACTTCAATGCCGATGGCCTTTAATCGTTCAGTCGACGCTACGGAACTGGAAACCGCCGCTTTAATTCGATGCTTATGATCGACCAGTAAATCGATAAAACAGTTCACCGTTGATCCGGTGCCAATGCCAATAATTTCATCGTCTTGGATGTATTTTAGCGCTGCTTTCGCCGCCTCGATTTTGAGTTGGGTTTGCTGATCCATAATTGCTCTCGAAAAGTGAAACAAGCTGTTGAACGAAGGCCGCGAAAAACAAGCGTCGCGTCGTCTTTGGCAAGAATTATACAGGCTTTCAGTATAGCGACAAACGAAGTCGAAAAATTAAAAATCATGACCTGTTCACAAAATCGCCAAAAATTTGTTACTCCCGGTTGATCCCGTCAAAAAACAGGAGTATGTTGTTTGTCCGCTTGAGAAAAGCAGTTGTTTTCAAGCGTCAAAGGGACAAAAAGCTAATGTTTCTTATTAGCACGGCAAGGGACTCCAACAATCAATAACAATAAAAACTGCCTCAGGGGCAATTTGGAGAACCACATGAAACGTAAACCAGATATTTTAGTCGTACTGGCTGCGTTACTTGGCATCGGCATGATATTGTCGAGTTTCAGTGGAGTCAGTGTCGCAGACACGAACAACCAGCAACAAGTGCAAGTATCGTCAGTTAAGTAGTCCTGGTCGCCATTCGGTAACCAGAGAATGAAAGCCTTCGCAGTGTGAAGGCTTGTAGTTTTCTTGCATCCTTCCTGTTTTGCTATCTCTAAAAAGTGATTTTTTTCTTATTGATATGCATGTTTAATGTGAATTCATGTTCTTATCAAAATGATTTTCTGAGTTTTAAACCTGAAATGGTCTAATGTAAGAACAACCCCAAAAGAAGAAAAATTACCCCCACTCTCCCTATCGAAAATCATAAAAAGACTTTTCAGTCAAAACCCCTGCGAGCGGAAAATCCCACGGCTCTATCGGAATAGTCGCCACCTTCTGAGCCTCAAAAGCGAGTCCTATACAAAGCGGCCCGGCTGATTTTATAGGTGCCAAAGTTGCATCATAATAACCGCCGCCCATGCCAAGTCGATTCCCCATTTGATCAAATGCCACCAATGGCATAAATAGAATATCGATATCAGAAACAGCAATGGCGTGGTTAACCGGTAAATCAACTTCAGGAATGCCGAGTTTGTTTTTATCGAGAGTTTGTCCTTGGGTGTAAGGCATAAACCAGAGGCGATTCGGTTTGGTTGGGCGTAGTTTAGGTAAATAACAACGGCCTTTGTCTTTTAGCAGCTGGTTAATGACCGGGGCGGTATCAATTTCGCCATCGAACGACCAGAAACAGGCGATGTGTTTTGCCGATGGGTATTGGGGTAATTGATGTAACCATTTTGCCAGGGCAAAACCGGCTTCTGAGGCAGCGGTCTGGGAAATATTTCGCCTCAGTCGACGAATGTGTGCGCGAATTTGGGATTTTTGTTGTTGAATGGATTCGGTCATACAACACATCGCGCGCGTGCTGGCGCGGCCAATTTGGTTAGTACTGCCACTTTTAATTATTGTTATCGGGGAGAGATAAAGTCATCACCCGCCTTGCCGTTTGCTGGTCTCGCCCATGAACCCGAGGGTTCAGGGGGGAATTCCGTAATCAAATCAGGCTTTCCGATACGTGCCGGACTTGCACACCATTAATTAACAAGAACTCCCAGAGATAAAATTATCGGCTCAAGGACTACATCAGCTTGGCGCACAAGGCAGGCGATGCTAGCTCACTGGTCACCTGTCGACGTTTGACGTCCGGTGAAATAGGTGGGCTTGGGGTTATGTTAACTCCATTTGGGCACCGGATGCCAGCACTGAATCAATGTCCTGACATAACTTGTTGATCTTGCCTTCGATTTTTTCTGCGGTATCTGAGTCGACTTGATCGGTTTGACGTAATTCATAAGCCAGGTTCAGGGCGGCCATCACGGCAATGCGTTCGATTCCGACGATGCGACCACCGGCTTTAATTTCACGCATGCGTTTATCCAGATCACGCGCAGCTTCCTCCAGCTCGGTTACCTGTTCTTCTGGGCTGGAAACGTGATATTCGTTTCCCATGATATGGACGGTCACTGGCTTGATTTCCGACATAACTTAGCCCATTTCTTTGAGTTTGCTGATCATGGCTTCGATTTTATTGCTCGCCAGTTTGTTTTTCTCGATCAAACTGTCGCGATCATGCCTTAGCTGGCGGTTTTCCTGCTGCAGGGTCTGATACATAGTGAGCATTTTTGAAACGCTACTTTCGAGTTGTGAAAGATTTGAAGTATCCATGGCAAACTATTGTTTTTTAGTATGATTTCAATATAGAGCGCAAGACCTTCCCGGTCAATGGTATAATCGGGAAAATTGGCAATTTAATGGCAAATTTCGGTCTTTAGAGAGGTTTAACGTGGATTCACAAGATAATAACGGCGTGGCAGCCGACTTTGATTATGAGGCAATCGAAGGGGTTTTAGCCGATGCTGACTGTGACGCGAGTGCCGCAGAAATTCAGGCATTCTTCTGTGGCATGCTAGCGGGCGGGCTGAAATCGCAAGACAAATCCTGGCGGACAGCGCTGGTCGATATGGTCAATGAAGGCCAGTCCTTTAGTGATGAAGCGTGGGATTTGCTGACCCTGTTGTTCCAATGGACTGCTGGCCAAATGGCCGAACACGACTCGCTCGCACCGGTACTTTTACCGGACGATAGTTACCCGGCCATTGACCAGTTAGAAGGCCTGGTCGATTGGAGTCAGGGGTTTTTACTAGGCTTTGGCCTGCAAACGGGGAATCAATCGATTGATAATAGCGAGGTTAAAGAGTCACTCACGGATCTGGCTGAAATCTGCCGGCTGGAATTGGAAGCCGAAGAAAACGAAGAAACTCAGGAAGCGCTTATGACCTTGGTTGAACACGTAAAGGTTGCAGTGCAAATTATCCACTGGGAGATGGTCGCCAAAAACACCCACACTAGTGCAGCCCAGACGGCGGATAGCCCAACCCTTCATTAACAAGAATTTTTGAAAAATTCGCCGGTTCAAGATAGGAACCTGGCGGTAATTGCTCTAGAATAACTGCAGTTTTTGACGCCGTCGCGAATATTAGCGACGGCAATACAGGTCAGTGATCAACCGCATAAACCACGAGTAATCTAACCGCATGATATCGAGAGCAGAGTTCGCCAGGCGCCGCCGCGAACTGATGGATCTGATGGGCAATAATTCCATCGCAATCTTACCTTCCGCCAAAGAGATTGTTCGCAGTCGCGACACCCATTTTACTTTCCGACAAGATTCAGACTTTCACTATCTAACCGGGTTTCCAGAGCCCGATGCGGTCCTGGTATTACTGCCCGGGCGAGAGCACGGCGAGTATGTGATGTTTTGCCGAGAAAAAGATCCGGTAATGGAAACCTGGCACGGCCGTCGCCAGGGACAAGTCGGCGCTAAAAAAAATTTTGGTTGTAATGACGCGTTTCCTATCGATGATATCGATGACATTTTACCGGGCTTGATGGAAGGGCGAGACCGCATTTATTACGAATTTGGCAATCACGACGATTTTGATAACCGCATCATGGGTTGGATTAGCAGCTTGCGCGCGCAAGTCAAAAAAGGTGCCCACCCACCGGGTGAGCTTATTGATCTGAGCCATATACTCCACGATATGCGGTTGATTAAAAGTCATGCCGAATTAAAAGTGATGCAAAAAGCGGCGGTAATAAGCGCCGATGCGCATATTGCCGCCATGCAAGTCTGCCAGCCAGGGCTAAATGAACTGCGGATTGAATCGGAATTAAAGTACCAGTTTGCCAATCAGGGCGCGCGCGCTGAAGCTTATTCTTCTATTGTCGCTGGCGGCGAAAATGCCTGTATATTGCACTATGTGGAAAACGACGCTGAGCTTAAAGACGGTGACCTGTTACTCATTGACGCTGGCGCAGAGCTTGAAGGTTACGCCGCCGATATCAGCCGTACTTTTCCTGTTAACGGCAAGTTTACCGCAGAGCAACGGCAAGCTTACGAATGGGTGCTCAAAGCCAATATAGAAGCGATAAAAGTGGCTAAACCTGGAAACGCCTGGTCTGCACCGCATGATAAGGCGGTCAGAATTTTAACCAAAGGATTGATCCAGATGGGGATCCTGTCGGGCGATCTCGATACACTGGTAGAAGAAGAAGCGTATAAACCCTATTACATGCACAAGACCGGTCACTGGATTGGGCTGGATGTGCACGATGTGGGTGATTATATGCTCGACCGCGAACCACGGGAATTGGCCGAAGGTATGGTGCTAACAGTCGAACCAGGGCTGTATTTCGCGCCAAAAACCAAAGGGCTGGACAAAAAATGGTGGGGCATCGGGATCCGCATAGAAGACGATGTGGTGATCACCAAAAAAGGCAATAAGGTGATCACCAAAAAAGTCCCCAAAGATCCGGATGCCATTGAAAGTTTAATGGCCGAAGCGGCAAAAGCGCGACGGAAAAAACGGGCCTAGCGATGGTTTTTGCCGCCCTCACCCGCAAGCGAACCGGAAAATGACGTCGAGATGAGCGTGAAAGCAAACAGTAACCAACAATTTAATCTTGCGATTGTCGGCGGCGGCATGGCTGGCGTTACCGCCGCATTATGTTATGCCCAGCTTGGCTTATCGGTTGCGCTTATTGAAGCGGTCGAGCCAGACAGAGACACCAGTCCCAGTTTTGACCAACGAGCGATTGCCTTGTCGGCATCCTCCGTCGCCATTTATCAATCGCTGAATCTCTGGCCTGTTATTCAACCCTTTGCCTGTCCGATCCAGCATATCCATGTGTCCGACAGAGGTCACTATGGTTTTACACGTTTGCACGCCAGCGATTATCAAGTGGAGGCATTAGGTCAGGTGGTACCACTTGAGTTGGCCGGCCCTGCTTTATGGCAACAGGTTGACGCGCAACCTTTAATCACCGCCTTTTGTCCAACAGAAGTAGTTGCCTGTGATCAGCGGCCCTCTGAATGCAATTTAACCTTGCAGGAAAAATCGACGCAGACAAACCGCGTGATTAGCGCGCAACTGGTCTTGGCAGCCGATGGTACGTTTAGCGCGCTAGCGGTTAAAAACGATCTGACAATCCAACGTGAGCCGTATCACCAGCACGCGGTGATCGCTAACATTCAGACGGAACAAGCTCACCAGTTTCGCGCATTTGAGCGATTCACCACCAGTGGCCCGCTTGCCCTGTTACCCTTAACACAGAACCGCTTAAGTCTGGTCTGGTGCCAGCGACCAGAAACGGTTGATTCAGTAATGCATTATAGCGATGAAGAATTTTGCCAGCATTTGCAGCGAGCTTTTGGGTATCGGCTTGGTCGAATCGAAAAAGTCGGGCGACGTTTTCAATACCCCTTGAGTTTACACCTCGCGGAGAATCATTTTCACCAACGAGTGCTGTTATTAGGAAATGCCGCCCATACCCTGCACCCAATTGCTGGACAGGGGTTTAATCTCGGATTGCGGGATATTGCGGCCTTAAATGACCTATTGCGTGACGCTGTTGCAAGCGGTCAGGATATCGGCGGGGCCGAACTGTTGAGTGAGTTTGTCGCGGCTCGAAAAGCGGACTGGCAACAGACGGTGTTGGCCACCGATGCCCTCACCCGAATTTTCAGCAATGATTTTTTTCCCGTCGTTATAGCGCGCACCAAGAGCATGAACCTACTCAATTTAATCCCGCTGGTGAAACGGCAGCTGGCTTACGCGGCCATGGGTTATAGTCTGCGCTCATCGCGATTGGCTCGGGGATTAAAAAATGATCCCCTGTCGCAGAAATCAAAAAGCCAAGGGGCGTTTAATGGCTAATCACTCAGACATTGTTATTGTCGGTGGCGGGATGGTCGGCCTGGCGATGGCCGCTGCATTGGTCGATACCGGGTTAAATATCGTGTTGTTGGAAAAATCAGATCTGACCGCGCTGACTTCACGCGGTTATCTGACGCCACAGGTTGTCTCGGCGGAACAATTCGAATCGCGCGTCAGCGCCATCAGTCCCGGCAACCAACGGCTGTTAAAACAACTCGGAATCTGGCAACGCATTCCCGACAGTCGCCGAGCGGATTATGAAAGGATGCACGTGTGGGACGCAGACGGCAGTGGCAGCATTCATTTTGACGCCGCAGAACTCGCCGAGCCCATTTTAGGCAGTATTGTTGAAAATCAGGTATTACGCGCCGCCGCCTATGCGCAATTACAACAAGCCGCAAACCTTCAGATGCTGTCGCACCAGGAAATTATTCGCCTGAGTGAAATCCCGGGGGCGCTAGAAATCGAGCTGGCCGACGGCCGGAGACTCACCACTCAGTTACTGATTGGTGCCGATGGCGCGATGTCGAGCGTGCGCCAATTGCTGGCAATATCCTCCAGTCAGACGGCCTATGGTCAAAAAGCGTTTGTTGCCAATGTTAAAACCGAACTCGCCCATCAAAATACGGCGTGGCAACGTTTTACCCGCACAGGACCGGTCGCATTCTTACCGCTGCCACAAGCCAATTTATGCTCGATTGTCTGGACTCTCGATGATGAAAAGGCTGACGCGCTGCTGGCGTTGAGCAAAGCAGCCAAAACAGAACAATTAACGCGCGCTTTCAAGCAGCGTTTAGGTCAGGTCAGAGCGGTGTCTGACTACGCCTGTTTCCCGCTGATAAAACGCCACAGTGAACGATATCTTGCGCCGCGCTGCGCGCTGATTGGGGATGCCGCCCACACCATTCATCCGCTGGCGGGTCAGGGGGTTAACCTCGGGTTTCAGGATATCGCCTGTTTGAGCCAACACATTATCCGTTTACATACCAAAGGACGCGACTTTGGCCTGATGGGCAACCTGCGTCCCTATGAACGTGAGCGCAAGGCACAAAATTATCTGATGCAAAATGCCATGAGTGGGTTTAAATGGTTATACGGTCATCAATCCTTGCTACCAACCTTGCTGCGAAATTCAGCCATGTCGGCGGTGGATCGCGCCGGGCCAATTAAGCAACAGGTAATTCGGCACGCAATGGGGCTTTAATCAGGCCCAAGAAACCGCGCAGCCCGATTTGTGAAGCATTCGCGATTCAACTAAACTGAATAGTTGGCGCTAATCCATTGATGCGACGCTCGCGTAAAAATCGTTATTTTGCGATTTCATGGCAATCGCTTTGGGGAATTAGCGAACAAATTTTACAATAATCTAATCGTTAATCTCGGCTTTATTCAACCTGAGTTTAGTAGTGATTTGAGGGGAACTCGGCTTGTCCATAAAATCCGGTCGTCAATTTCGAAGTTATATCATTAGCTGGTTCTTAATGATCGTCGGCCTGATCGTCTATTTGGGCTCGACCATGATCTGGGACCGTGCCCAGGCTTACTTGCTCGACAACTACCTGAACGTCAAGACACAACAAATGGCGGCAATGGCGTCAATGGTTAACGCTACTGAACACGCGAAGCTTCGCCAATATCATCAACAGAAAAGCCGCCTGTTTCAGAGTTTAGAAAAGACGATTAATCTCAACAGTAAAAGCAGCCAAGAAAAAACCCACATTTTTTCGCTGAATTTCAATCCCAAATCCAAGCAAACAGAATACGCTGTTGATACGCGGCGTAGTGACCGAGATAGTTTACGCGTGTCGAGTGAACTATTTGACCTCTTGCTCAGTTTGAATGATCAGGGCCAATTAGAACTAGTACGCCGTCCACTTTACGGTCAAGCCGAACGCGGCAATAACCAGGTAGAGAATACCCAAATCGAATTACGTCAGGATAATCAGAAAGCGCTACTGATGGTCAATGGTCAGGTGATATTGACCATTAACCCGCGAGTACTTCATGGTCAATTTCAGAAGTTGAGTATCAATGCAAAAACACTGACGGCAAAACAAGTCGAACTGGAATTACCACAGCTGACAAGAGTGAGTTATCGATACATACCCAAAGGGGGTTTGCTTAACCCGCCGGGTGCGCCATTCGTTGCCGACAATAAAATTTTACAATCGCTCAATCAAGCTCTCAAGCAAGGTAAATCTGGATTAATAGCAGTTGAGCCTCAAAAGACCGTTAGTGATTATCTCGTATTTGCGGCGGTCGAGAAAAATGCCGGCGCGTTGGTGATGCACGTGCCGGCGACCACGTTGACAGAAATCAGTCGTCAATTTTTACAGTCTTTTTTGCTGATATTCAGTTTAATGGCAGTACTGATCTTAATTGCCGCAATCTTTTTCGCCCGCAAAATTACCCGGCCGCTAGAAGAGCTTAACCTGGCCATCTCTCGGCTGGTGCAAAATGATTTTAATTTTAAGCTTTCTTCAAAAGGATTTGGGAGTTTTCGTTTTATTGCCAATCAGTTTAATCAAATGCTGGTCCATATTCAGCGTAGTCGCAACGAGATGATCGCATTAAACAAATCATACAGCCGTTTTGTCCCGCATCAATTATTAAAACAATTGGGCGTCGCCAGTGTCAGTGATATTGCGCTCGGGGATTGTTGCGAACGAGAAATGACGGTGTTGTTTTGTGATATTCGCGGCTTTACCACTTTGTCGGAATCTATGACTCCGCAAGCAAACTTTAATTTTATTAACCGTTACCTCAGCCAGATTGCACCGGTTATTAATAAACGCGGCGGCATTATTGATAAATACCTGGGCGATGGCATTATGGCGCTGTTTCCCAATGGCGCGGACCAGGCATTAAAAGCGGCCATTGAAATGTTGAGTGCATTAGACCAATACAATGAAAAATTACGCGCAAAAAAATTGCCTATAGTCGAGGTCGGTTTAGGTCTTCATTCCGGCAGTATGATGTTAGGAACGGTCGGCACCTCTTCACGAATGGATGCAACAGTCGTTTCCGATACGGTAAACGCCGCAGCGCGTGTTGAATCAATGACTAAAGCCTTTTGCACTAAAATTTTAATCACGGAAGAGACAAAACGACAACTGGAAGATATCAATGCGTATAAAATGCGCTACATCGCATCCTGCCGTATCCGCGGCAAATCTAAACCGGTTACTTTGTACGAAGTATTCGACAATGACTCGATCAGTTTGCAAAATGAAAAATCTGCCAATCAATCTGTCATGATCCGCGCCTGGAAGAAATATCGACAAGGCGATGTGGCCTCAGCAGTCGCTTTGTACCAACGGCAAATCGAAAAAAGCCCAGAAGATAAATCACTATTTGCACTGATTGAACGGTGTCAGAGCGGCCGCTTGTAATCGCATAAATTGACCTCGTCCCACATCAATTGACGTAAAAAAACGGATATTTCTCGAGCGGCCATTCGATCACGCTTAATTTTATGGGCAATGGATTCAGCGACTCATTGACCATTTCGCGTTACCCGCCTGCTTTACTGCCAATCAACATTAAATAAATATCTCAAACTAGCAATGGCGATTCCGCTCGCGTTAATCGGGGTTATCTGGGGGCATCGGATTATGGGCATTCAATTTACCCTGCCATCGATGCTGGGGTTTGTATCATTGGCGGGAATCGTGGTGAATGATTCGATCTTGCTGGTAGAGTTTGTCATAAAACGGGTCGCTGAAGGTCTCTCGGTACATGATGCAGCAGCTAAAGCCAGTTTTGATCGGTTTCGCGCGGTCTTGTTAACCTCGGTAACTACCATTGCCGGCATGACGCCGCTTCTTTTTGAAACCAGTTTGCAAGCACAAGTGTTGAACCCGCTGGCGACCAGTATCGTCTTCGGGATTACGACCTCTACATTATTAGTGCTGTTGGTGATCCCGAGTTTGTACAGTATTCCGGAAGATTTTGGGTTTGCAAAAGCTCAACAGCACGCACCGTCGGCGTGACTGAGCTTGGGAGAGTAAGCGGCTCAACTCGAGTGGCTTACTTATCTTTTTTTTGCGCTGGGGAATGTTCAAATAGACCTTCGAAAACCCGCAAGTTGCGAAGATAAAGACAAAACTCCTGCTCAGCGTCTTTTTGGGAAACGAACGGACCCTGTTCTCCATTTTCCCGTGTTAGAAACCACCAACCCTGGTCGGTGTGATAATAGCGATCACTACGAAACCATGATTTTTGGGCTTCACCAGCTCGAACTGCCATAGCCAGTCTCTCCTTGAATCAGTGTCTCCTTTCAGTCTAGTGCTGCGCTGCAATATTTTGAAATACCAAATATCGCTAAGAGAATAATCCTTTAAAAAAAATAGCACTAATCGCCGCTCAGTCTTTACTCACGGCAACCTGTCCGCGATAAGGCATAAATTCGATCTGGTGGGCAATGTAGACGACCCAATAATAAACATGCGGCGTTTTGGGGTCGCGATAGAAACCGACGCCTATCTCATTCTGGACGCGATAAAAATCGTCCTCAGCTAGCAAATGGCTGCGGTGCCCTTCGGATTCTTTAAAACCCTGCCACACTTCATCGACAGAACGAATTCCGCCAGCGATGGCTTCGACATTATTTTCAAACAGGCGCGGATAACGCTTATGCAAATTGTAACCCGCATCGATGAGCCGTTTATTGGCCGCAGATCGACCGATATGTGAAACCCGACCCTGTTCGGCCATTTCTCTGGCTTTGGCGTCGGCGACTTTAGCCAACAGAGGATTGCAGGCCAGAATAGGCCTCTGTTGAAGCGGATCGTTGATAATCAGCTCGGCGAGCCGTTGGGCCTGTTGGTTTAACCCGCAGCTCTCATAACTGGCGAGTTGGGAAGCTTGTGCGGTAATCGCGTCAGGATACCAAATCACGTCTAGTGCCAGTAACCCTATCAGTAAGGACAAAAAGCGGGTTGGAGACATTGGGCTCACCTTCGGCAGTAGCATTTGACCTAGCGACCACCTGCCGCGTCGATAAAAGTCCCGGTGATATAGGAAGCTTCCGCACTGAGTAACCAGGCGATGGCTGCTGCGATTTCCTGTGGCTGACCGCCCCGTTGTAAAGGGATGGCAGATTTCACCCGCTCAATTCTATCCGGTTCGCCGCCGTCAGCGTGCATCTGGGTATCAATAAATCCCGGACGAACGCCGTTTACGCGAATACCTTCTTCGGCGACTTCGAGAGACAGGCCGCGAGTTAAGGTATCGATAGCGCCCTTTGAGGCGGCATAGTCAATATATTCGTGCGGGGCACCGATGCGCGCAGCCGCCGATGAGACATTGACGATTGCCCCGCCTTTGCCACCACGTTTGGTCGACATACGCAAAATGGCTTCTCGACAGCACAATAACTGGCTGGTGACGTTGGTCGTTAAAATGTGATTAATTCGTTCAGCGGTCATATCAACGACGCGCATTTGAGGCAGTAAAATTCCGGCGTTATTGACCAGCGCGGAAAGACGGCCGAATTGGGCGTCAATAGTATTGAATAAGGCGGTGACTTGCGCTTCGTCGGCCACGTCCGCCTGACAGGCAATTGCCTGTACGCCATAAGTACGACATTGCGCGACAACAGCCTCTGCTGCGGACTGGTTTTGATGATAATTAATGGCCAGCTGGTAGCCCTTCTGTGCCAGCAATATCGCGGTCGCCGCGCCGATTCCGCGACTACCGCCTGTAACGAGTGCTACCGGATTCATCTTCACTCCTGAGCCAATGGATTGGCTAACTGGGCAGGATCTAATAGGTGTTTTTGTGATTGCAGCGCCATCTGACTGTTATCAATCGCGCGCATCGTGGCGACGATGCCATCAAGATGGTCCAGCTCGTGCTGAAGCAATTCAGCCAGTTCGCCATGAATAAAGCGTTGCAGATTCTGGCCGGTTTTATCCTGATAATGTAACCTAAAATGGGCGTGGCGCTTCACTTTGACCAAAAGTTCGGGGAAGCTCATACAGTCATCCCAGATCTCGATAGATGCGTCGCTGGCGTCGTGCATTACTGGATTCACCAGCAGCAATTTTTCGGGGGCGTCAAGATAGATCACCCGTTTGGCGATGCCTATCTGCACCGCGGAGATTGCCCGACCCCAGCCGTGCTGCTGATTAAAGGCGCGCGCAGTATCGCGCAGATCCGCTTCGAGCGAGTCGAGTTGCTGCCATTCGGATTCGGTCACTGGTTGAGACTGGGTGAGCAGCAAAGGGTTGCCGAGTAAAAGGATGTTACGAACCGCCATAAGCTCCTCCTGCCAGAAAGGCCTGGTAAATTTGTGGGTCGGTATCGCCTTCGGTGGACAATAACAGCACCCGTGCGCTGGCATCGAGGCCGAGTTGCTGACCGATTTCTGCGTAGTCGTCTTGGCGCATGATAGCCATTAGCAGTCCCAGGGTAACCGCGCCTGATTCACCGGAAACGATCCTGGGATCAGTGCCTGTAGGTTTGGCGTATTGTTGCATACCTTCCAGACTCACTCGATCGGCGCAAATTACACAGGCACTGGCTACGCGACTTAAAATGGCCCATGCGAGCGTACTGGGTTCGCCACAAGCGAGGCCCGCCATGATCGTATCCATGGTCTCACTATAGCGATGGGGCCGGCCATCGTTGATAGCCATCGATTGATAGAAACAGGGCGCACGCTCTGGCTCTACCAGAATAATTTGCGGGGTCGGGTTCGGGTGAGCCACCAGGTAAGCGGCTAAGGCAGCGGCCATTGAGCCTACCCCGGTCTGGAGAAAAATATGGCTCGGCCAACCTCGTGCGGCCTGTTGTTCAAATTCGACTAACAGGGTGAAATAACCGCGCATTATATCGCGCGGAATGTCCTGGTAACCTGGCCAAGCGGTATCCTGGATCAACACCCAGCCGTTTTGTTGGGCTAGCTGAGCGACACGACTGACGGTATCGTCGTAATTAAAGTCGGTAATTTCGGCGTGACTGGCGTAGCGTTGAATCGCGCTGAGTCGATTTTGCGAGGAGCCCGCTGGCATAAAAACCTGCGACTGACAGCCAAACTGGTGCGCACACCAGGCCACCGCGCGGCCGTGATTGCCATCGGTGGCGGTCGCAAAAGTGACCGATTGAAATTCATTTTGACGAGCGCGAATGGCGTGAAAGTCGAGCGCGTTCTCTGGCAATTGCAGTAACTGGTGAAGATAGCGGCCTATCGCATAACTCGCGCCGAGCATCTTAAAAGCTTTTAATTCGTTACGCCGACTTTCATCCTTCACCCAGAGACGCGTCAGATTGAGGGAATGTGCCAGCTGTTTGAGCTCAATTAGCGGTGACGGTAATAAACTGGATATTGAGTGATGGAAGCGGGAGACTTGTGCGACCGCCGCCTTGTCCATCAGGCTTGTGATGGCTGCCAGTGGTTTTTCGCCGCTGGCAATCTGCCTGTCATATTGTGGATTCAGCTGGCAGGCAATCTCAGTCATCGTTTCAAATGATTTCCGCCTGGCGGATAACGGCCGATTCGGCCTGGCCCGCCTGGATCCATTGTTGCATCGGTTTTAGCGCCAGTATGTTACGCATATAAGCCTTGGCGACAGATCCCACTTCAATACCGTAACTGTTAAACCGTAGCACTACCGGCGCATACATCGCATCAGCGATGGAAAAGTCACCAAACAGAAACTCGCCCTGATCCTGATAGTGTAATCGACAATCTTGCCAGATGGAGTTGATCCGGTTTATTTCACTTTGTAATGCGTCGTCTTTTACCGCATAACGCATCGATTGGCGACAATTCATGGGCAGTTTCTCTCGAATGAAGAAAAACCCGGAATGCATTTCCGCGGCTATAGAACGGGCCAGCGCCCTTGCCTGCATGTCTTGTGGCCAACAATATTTTTCTGGATAAGCCTCGGCCAGGTACTCGCAAATTGCGAGCGAGTCCCACACCTTTACTTCGCTATTTTCCAACACCGGTACTTTACCGGCAGGCGAATGCTGACGGATCAAATTGGACGAGCCGTCGCAATAGAGGTAGATTTTTTCTTCGGTAAAAGGAATATCTTTTACCTGCATTAACAGCCAGGGTCTGAGAGACCAGGACGAGTAATTTTTATTGCCGATTATCAGTTGGTTTTTCATGATAATAAGACCCGGTGCTAGAAGCGGTTGATCGGAAGTTTTAAGAATGCGGTGCCCTGCTCGCTGACGTTTGGCAGTCGTCCGGCACGCATATTAATTTGCAGGGCTGGCAAAATTAATTTTGGTACCGGTAGCTGGCTATCGCGTTCGGTCCGCATGGCGACAAATTGTTCTTCGCTAATGCCATCTCGGATATGAATGTTATCGGCCTTTTGCTCAGCTACCGTCGTTTGCCAGCGAAGTTCACGGCCACCCGGCATATAGTCGTGACACATGTATAATTGTGTCTCAGGCTTGAGCGCTAAAGTCTTTTGCAACGAGCGGTATAACTGACGGGCATCGCCGCTGGGGAAGTCGCATCGTGCCGTGCCAAAATCGGGCATAAAAATCGTATCGCCGACAAAGGCGTTTTCGCCTATCACGTAAGTACAACAAGAAGGTGTATGACCGGGCGTGGCGAGAACGTTAATTTGTAATCCGCCGACCTCAATGGTGTCGCCATCTTTTAACAAACGATCAAAATGCTGGCTGGCACCGGCGTCATCGCCGGTTAATTCGAACAGCTGATTAAAGGTCGCCTGCACCTGACTGATATTTTCACCAATCGCGATAGATGCATTAGTCTGACGTTTGAGCCAGTGGGCCGCTGTCAGATGATCAGCGTGAACATGGGTTTCAAAAATCCAGCTCAACGTCAGTTGCTTTTGCTTTATCAGGTCGAGTAACTTCTGCGCACTGTGAGTGTCAATGCGCATTGCGGCGGCGTCAAAATCTAACACGGGGTCAATGACGATCGCCTGACGTGATGCTTGGTCGTACACCAGATAGGTGAGCGAAAAACTGGCCGGGTCAAAAAAAGATTCGATGATGGGAGCGCTCATTCGATTGTTTCGGTCCTGTTTATTAGAAGGTCGATGTTAAGCGGATGTGGCTATTGTAGAGTAAATTTGTTCCGCGCAAAAGGCGCGAGTCTAGAGACCATTTTAGTCGCGGTATTTTCGCCATTCTGGCAAAAAACCTGCTATGTTGAAGAGTAAAAAGGCGCTTTTGTCCAGGATACTTTAAATTCTGCTTCCTCGTGCTTATCTCGTCGAGTAATATATAAGCGGGCTGGATTGCCAAAAAACTTAACGAAGGGACCACGTTGGTAAAAAAGTTTAAAATTATTTATGGCCTGATGGATGCCTCAGATAAACAGCGCTTGCTGCTTATCTTGATGATGTCGATAATCAACGGGCTGTTCAGCGTTGTCGGCATTGCGTCCATTCTTCCTTTTATCGGCATTATCTCGGAACCCGATCTTGTTAATTCCAATCACTATATTGTGATGTTCAAACAATTGACCGGCCTGAATACCTATACCGAATTGATTATTACCTTTGGTTCTATCTCATTTGTGCTGGTTTTACTGGGCAATGTGTTGAGCGCATTAGAAGTCTGGGTGACCGCGCGATTTGGCTATATTAAAGAGAGCCAGTTAACGCGAAAACTTTTAGCGATTTATCTTAATACCGACGATCTACAATTTAGAAGACGTAAAAATTCTGAAAGCGTAAAATCCATTCTTTCCGACGTCGACCGGGTGATTTTAGATACCTTATTTGCCATGCTCGATATGGTCGCTAATGCGATAACGGCGATATTTATATTTTTACTGCTGTTGTGGGTGGATACCCAGGCGACCATAATTATTACCCTCGCGATTTTGTTGGTTTATCTGATTGTTTATCATTTTGCGGCGCGACGTCTGGATAGTCTCGGTAAAGAATTTGCTGATATTGAAACCGATATCTACAGCCAAGTGCTGGATGCGTTAAAAATTCAACGAGAAATCAAACTGGCGCAAAAGCAAGATCATTTTCTCGGTCGCTATACCCGCATTTTCAATCGCATGATCAATAATCGGTTACGATATGAATTGATCAGTTTAATCCCACAGCGCGTTATTGAAGTCGTTGCTTTTGGTAGCATCTTATTGATTGCGGTGTATTTTTCGGTTTACGAAACACAGAACCTGTCGGCCATTACGGTGATCGGAATGTACGCCTTTGCAACCTATCGATTAATGCCCGCTATTTCCGATATTTTTGACAGCTTTGAACAAATTCAATTTAGCTCGGCGATCCTTAAGCGACTGGCAAATGAATTTAAATCACCAACGGTGTCGGAGAATCGATCACCGGTCGCTACAATTCAGTCATCCATTCAACTGCGTGACTTAAGTTTTAATTTTGGCGTCGACTCTCCTTTTAGGCTTGAGCGGCTTTCGTTACAATTTTATGCCAATCAATTTAATTGCATTTTAGGTAAAACCGGTTGTGGTAAAACGACGCTGCTTAATATTTTAGCGGGATTATATAAGCCTGGCGGTGGCCAGATTTTGATTGACCAGCAACCTTGCGAGCTATATCACAACAAGTCCTGGCAATCTCGCCTTGGATTGGTGCCGGCTCAAGTTGAATTGGTCGCAGCGACCATCGCCGAAAATATTGCGCTCGGCACGGCGAAAAAGCAGATTGATTGGCAGCGGCTCGAACAAGTGACAAAGATAGTCGCGCTCAACGAGCATATCAGCCAGTTACCGCAACAATTTAATACTGTATATGGCGAGCATGGTATGACTTTTAGTTCTGGGCAAATCCAGAAACTCGGAATCGCTCGGGCACTCTACCATCAGCCGTCGCTTTTATTGCTCGATGAAGCCACCGACGCGTTGGATATTGCTAGCGAAGCGCAATTAATTACTCAGTTGAAAAGTCTCGACGAGCTAACCATTATTTTTGTCAGCCATCGACCCTCAATCCAACAACTGGCTGATCACACCTTTGATCTGGAAGCCTTGTTGCAGGGTCAATAATGGAGCAGAAATTGACCATAGCGCGAGTAGAAACAGCTGATTGCCACGCGCAGCTGCAAGCTGAGTGGGCCGCGCTGTTGTCGCAAAGTACCCGTCCTTCAATCTATGCGAGCTTCGATTATATCGATACTTCCATTCGCCACTTTCTTGATGAAGAAGTGATCGATATTTTTTATCTGACAATGCGTGATGATCAGCAAGGACAATTGCGCGCAATTTTTCCGATGAGTGTCGGTGTACGAAAGTGCTTTAACCGTCAGGTCAGAGTGCTGGAGCATGCAATTACAACCCACAACAGCGATGTGGATAAACCCTACCCGATTATTCATCGAGACTACGAATCAGACTGCTGGCATCAGTTTAAAGAATATTTCTGCCAGAGGTATACCGAGTGGGATTGGCTTGAATATACTGAATTGATAGCGCAGTCACAATTAAATCAGCTGGTGAAGCGTTTGTTCCCTTTACCGCGATTTTTAGCACGTCAGCTCCCAGGGCCTCAATCACCGATAGTTGACTTGCAACAACCCTGGCAGGTTTATTGGCGTAAGCATCGTAATTTACGCAAAAAGTATCGTCGAATACAACAACGCTTTGGCGACAATTATCGATACCAGATTTATCAGAACGAGAATGAAATGCAGCAGTGTCTGCAATGTTATATCGCGATTGAAAAGTTAGGTTGGAAAAATAATATCGGGCTGTCAGAGCCGCTCGGCGAAAATTTTTATCGCGAGTTATTACCGCGACTGGCCAAAGATAACCGGGCTTTTTTTGGCATTCTTTATGATGGCGATACTGCCGTATCGGTTGAGCTGTCATTTGTGTATGGCAGTACGGTTTATTTTGCCCACGGCACGTTCAACCCGGCTTATGCAAAACTGTCTCCCGGTAGCGTGAGTACTTCAAAATTTATCGAGTACTTTTGTGACCAGCAATATCAGGACGGCGATTTTTTAGCCGGCTTTGCCCATTATATCAATGATTGGGCCGGCGCTTTTGTGGAGACTAAAGACACCGTTGTCTATAAACTCAATATGATTTTTTTTTATTATGCTGCTCGTCGTTTGTGGAATT